>Ga0105105_10000314_pt1 | contig 22408 bp, 17 predicted proteins | sample PPLLaktember2015_4_FD_79108 | JGI IMG/M metagenome (GOLD analysis project Ga0105105, IMG submission 79108) | Freshwater sediment microbial communities from Prairie Pothole Lake near Jamestown, North Dakota, USA - PPLs Lake P8 Core (1) Depth... | ecosystem: Environmental > Aquatic > Freshwater >...
CACGCCCGGCACCTCGGCGAGCCGCGCGCGGATCGACGCCTCGATCGTCTGCTGCGTGCCCGGACGCTCGCTGCGGTGGGCGAGCACGACGGTCATCACCGCCTTGCGCGCCTCGGGCGCGGCCCCCACCGCGAAGACGTCGCCGCTCGCACCGCCGCCGATCGAGCTGAAGACCCGCTTCACCTCGGGCACGCCGGCGAGCAGCGCGCGCACGCGCTCGGCGGCGTCGAAGGTCTCCTGCAGCGTGCTGCCCGGCGGCAGCTCGACGCTCACCAGCGTCTGCGCCCGGTCGGCGGGCGGCACGAAGCCGGTGGGCAGCAGCGGCACCAGCGCGATCGAGCCCGCGAAGAACGCGAACGACAGCAGTGCGGTGATCAGTCGGTGGCGCAGGCACCAGCGGACCATCCGCAGGTAGGTGCGCATGACGAATCCGTCGTGCGACTCGTCGATCGGCGACACGGCGGCGGGGCCGATGGCGTCGGCGCGGGCGGACGCCGGGAGGGCCGCCGCGGTGCCGGCCGCGTGCACGGGCACGGCCGTGCCCGCCGGCGCGGACAGCGCGGCAACGGTCGTCGCGCCACCTGCCGCCGCACGCGCCCGCGCCACCTTCGGCTTGAGCATGTACGCCGCCATCATCGGCGTGAGCAGGCGTGCGACCACCAGCGACGCGAGGATCGCCAGCACCGCCGTCCATCCGAACTGCTTGAAGAACTTGCCGGGGATGCCAGACATGAACGCGGTCGGCAGGAACACCGCGACGAGCGCGAAGGTGGTCGCGACCACCGCCAGGCCGATCTCGTCGGCCGCCTCCATCGCGGCCTGGTACGGGCTCTTGCCCATGTGCAGGTGACGCTCGATGTTCTCGATCTCGACGATCGCGTCGTCCACCAGGATGCCGACCACCAGCGCCATCGACAGCAGTGTCACGGTGTTCAGCGTGAAGCCGAACAGGTGGATGCCGAGGAACGCGGGGATCACCGACAGCGGCAGCGCGGCGGCGCTGATCAGCGTGGCGCGCCAGTCGCGCAGGAACGCCCACACCACGATCACCGCGAGCAGGCCGCCCTCGTAGAGGAGCTGCATCGACGCGTCGAAGTCCTCGCGCACGGGGGCCGCGTTGTCGATCGCCTTGGTGAACGCGACGTTCGGATGGGCGGCGGCGAGCTCGTCGACCGCGGCCTGCACGCCGTCGGCGATCGCCAGCTCGCTCGCGCCGCGGGTGCGCATGATCTCGACGGCGATCGCCGGCCGGCCATCGAGCAGCGCGATCGAGCGGCGCTCGGCGATGGTGTCGGTCACCGTGGCGACCTGCCCGAGCCGGATCCGCCGGCCGTCGCCGAGCGGCAGCTCCAGCCGTTCGAGCTCGGCCGCGCTCGACACCGTGGCGATGGTGCGCACCGCCTGCTCGGCGCCGCCCACGTCGCCGCGTCCGCCCGGCGCCTCCTGCTGCACGAGCTTGAGCCGGCGCGAGACGTCGACCGCAGCGACGTCGAGCGCCGCCATGCGGGCCGCGTCGAGCTCGATGCGCACCTCGCGGCTCACGCCGCCCAGCCGCTTGACCTGCCCGACGCCCTGCACGTTCAGCAGCCGCTTCGACACCGTGTTGTCGACGAACCAGGACAGCGCCTCTTCGTCGATCCGATCGCTCGCGACGGTATAGGTCACCACCGGCCGACCCGCGGTCGTGGCCTTCGAGACCGCCGGGTCGCGCAGGTCCGCGGGCAGGTCGGCCCGTACGCGGCTGATCGCGTCGCGCACCTCGTTGACCGCGTCCGACGCGTTCTTCTCGAGGATGAACTCGATCGTCAGGCTGACCTGGCCGTCGAGGATCTTCGTGTAGAGGTTCTTCACGCCCTGCAGCGTGGCGACCGAGTTCTCCAGCTTGCGCGCGACCTCGGTCTCGAGCTGCGCGGGCGCGGCGCCCGGCAGGCTCGCGTCGACCGTGACGATCGGCAGCTCGATGTCGGGGAAGTCCTGCACGCCCATCGCGCGAAAGCTGAGCACCCCCGCGAGCGTCAGCAGGATGAAGAGCAGGACCGCCGGGATGGGGTTGCGGATCGACAGCGACGAGAAGTTCACTTGGCGCCTCCGGCGGCGGCGACGACCTGGACCACGTCGCCGTCGTTCAGGAAGCCCGCGCCGCGCGCCACGACCGAGGCCTCCGCGGTCAGGCCCTCGATCACCTCGATGCGCTCGCCGTCGCGCCGTCCGGTGCGCACCTTCTGCTGGACCGCACGGCCGCCCTCGACGCGGAACACGTACGAGAAGCCGTCGCGCACGACGATCGCCTGCTGCGGCACGACCAGCCCGCCGCTGCCGCCGAGCAGGAACTCGCCGCGGGCGAACATGCCGGCCTTCGCCGGGCCGCCCACCGGCAGGTCGACGTAGACCAGCGTGTTGCGGGTCTGCGCGTCCACCACCGGGCCGATGGCGCGCACGGTGCCGGCGATCTCGCCGCCCGAGGCGGGCAGCACGCGCACGGCCTGCTTCGGCTTGAGGCGGGCGAGCTCCGAGGCGGTGACCTCCGCCCGCCATTCGAGGCGGTTGCCGCGCACGAGGCGGAACAGTTCCTGGCCGGCGGGCACGACCGCGCCGACCGTGGCGGCGCGTGCGGAGATCACGCCGTCGTCGGGTGCGTGGACCTGCGTCATCCGCAGGCGCAGGTCCTGCGACTGCAGCTGCGCCTGCGCCGACTGCACGCGGGCCTGCGCCGAGGCGAGGCGGGCCTGCGCGGTCATTGCGGCGGTCTGGTACTGCGCGATCTGCTGCGCCGAGAGCGCGCCGCTCGACTCGACCTGCCGCGCACGCTCGGCGTTGGACTGCGCTTCGGCGGCGGACGCCTGCGCCTCGCCGACGGCCGCGCGGGCCTCGGCGAGCGCGGCCTGCGCGTTCGCGACGTCGGCGCGCACGGTGTCGGCGGCGAAGGTGACGAGCACCTGGCCGCGCCTGACCGTGTCGCCGACCTCGGCCCGGACCTCGGCGATCCGCAGCCCGTTGACCTCGGCGCCGACGGTCGCCTCCTGCCACGCTGCGACGCTGCCGTTGGCCGACAGCGTGTCGGCGAGCTCGGCACGCTCGGGACGCACGACGTTGACGACGAGCGCGGGGCGGGGGGCGGACTTGCCGTCGGCGGTCGGCGCGGCGGCGGGAGAGGGGGACGGTGCACCCGCCTGAGCGGCGGGCGCCGGGGACGGTGCACCCGCCTGAGCGGCGGGCGCGGTGCCGGGCGTGGCACCTGCAGCCGGCGCCGACTCGCGGGCACCGCAGGCGGCGAGCACCAGGGCGGCGGCGAGCGTCGCGGCCAGTGCCGTCGGGCGGCGGCCGGCGGGCCGCGGGGTCGAGCTGCGCGTCATTTGCGGGAATCCTCGTTCGTGTTCATCCATCCGCCGCCGAGCGCGCGGTACAGCGAGACCCAGGCGGCGACGCGGTCGCGCTGCACGCCGGCGAGCGTCGAGTCGGCCGCCAGCGCGTAGCGGCGCGACTCCTCCAGTTCGAGCAGGCTGCCCAGCCCGCCCTTCCAGCGGATCTGGGCGGCCTCGACGGCACTGCGGTAGCCGGCGGCCGCGGTGCGGGCGTCGCCCTCGCGGTCGGCCGCGCTCTGCAGTCGCACCAGCGCCTCCTCGACCTCGCGGACCGCCTGCCGGGCCCGGGTGCGGTAGTCGGCCTCGGCGGCGACGTAGGCCGCCCGGGCCGACTCGACGGTCGCGAGGCGACGGCCGCCGTCGAAGATCGGCAGCGTCAGCGACGGACCGATCGACCAGGTCGACAGCGTCGCGCCGAGCTGACCCGAATCGATGCGCAGCGGACCGACCGAGCCCACGAGGGACAGCCTCGGGTAGCGGTCGCCCTCGGCCGAGCCGATGTCGGCACTGGCGGCGGCGAGCGAGCGCTCGGCGGCCGCGAGGTCCGGGCGCTGCGCGAGCAGGCCGGCGGGCACGGCCTTCACCTCGAAGGCACGCGGCGTCGGGAGGCGGCCCTGCGCGGCCGCGAGCCGGGCGCGCACGTCGGGCTCGGCCAGGCCGGTCAGCGCGACCAGCGCCTTCACCGTCAGGTCGCACTCGGCACGCTGGCCGGTCAGCCTGCCGGCGGCCTCGGCCGCGCTCGCTCGGGTGAGCGCCGCGGCGGCCGGCGCCTGGAACCCGGCCGCGGCCGCGCGATCGGTGACGCGGGCGGTCTCGGCGCGCGAGGCCGCGTCGGCCTGCGCGATCGCGACCAGCGCCTCGCAGTAGCGGTACTGCAGGTACTGCGCGGCGGTCTCGGCCGCGACCGAGACACGCGCGTCGTGCCATTCGGCGGTGCGTGCATCGAGCCGCGCCAGCGACGCCTCGCGCTCGCGGGCGATCCGCCCGAACAGGTCGATCTCCCAGCCGGCCTGCAGCGTCGCGCGGTTCTGCGTGGCGAGCAGGACGCTCGTGCCGATGTTGATCGTGCCGCGGCTGTTGGCGAGGTTCAGGTCCAGCGTCGGCAGCCCGCCCGCACCGGCGGCGATCGCGGCGGCGCGGGCCTGCTCGATGCGGGCCGCGGCCTGCGCGAGCGAGCCGCTCTCGCGCTGCGCCGCGGCCAGCAGCGCGTCGAGCGTCGGGTCGTCGAACTGCGACCACCAGGCGGCGAGATCGGCCGAGGCGCCGCCATGCGGGAGGCGGGCCTGCCAGCCGTCGTCGGCGGCGGCGGTCGGGCGCGCCGGCGCGCCGGCGGTGGGCGTCGCTGTGCCACGGGCAGCCTCGGCCTGCGACAGCGAGCGCGCGGCGGGCGCGCCGGCATAGTCCGGTCCGACCTTGAAGGCCCCGCAGCCGGCGAGCGCGCCGACGAGGGCGACGGTGATCAGCGCACGCATCGTCAGTCCTCCGTCCTGCCGGCGGCGCGCCGCGCGCGCTCGCCCTCGACCATCGACACCGCGTAGCCGGCGAGCCGCTCGGCCAGCGTGTCGATCGCGCGCGGCGTGGCGAGCACCGACGGCGACAGCGTCTGCACGCCGTCGTGGAAGGCGAAGAAGTGCACCCCGAGGCCGGCGATCGACAGCGCGAGCCGGTGCAGGTCGAGATCGGCACGCTTGAGGCCGAGCTCGCGGACGAGCAGCCGCAGCAGCGCCTCGAACTGCGGGCGGATCTCGGTGTCGACCGCGCCGGCCCAGGCGCCGGTGGGCTCGGCCATCTCGCGGAAATGCAGCTTCATCACCATCCGCACCTCGTCGCCGCGCTTGAGCGGCGCGAGGAAGTCGACGTAGAACATCCGCATCGCCTCCGCCATCGGCCGGCCGGGCTCGGCGAAGGCCACCAGGTCCTCGGGCACGCCGCAGATCGACGGATCGGTGAAGAGCGAGCGGTACAGGCCCTCCTTGTCGCCGAAGTAGTAGCTGATCGCCCCGAGGTTGACCTGCGCCGCCTTCGCGAGCGCACGGACCGAGGTCTTCTCGAAGCCGTGCTCGGCGAAGAGCGCGAGGCCCGCGAAGAGCAGCCGATGGCGGGCATCGATGCCGTCGGCGCGGACGGGCTGGTGGGGCGGGGCGGGCGACATGGGCGCTGGGCTCGTGATCCGGGCGGTCGGAAAATGGGTCGAACGTTCGTTTCAATTGCAACGTTCGTTTGATTTAAAACGATCGTTCCAATCCTGTCAAGCACAGGGTCGGCGCGGCGCGCGCAACCTGACGGATCGGGACGGGCGGGCGCAGGCGAGGACGCGCCGCATCGGACGCAGGCCGATCGCCGACGTGTCGGCGCCTGCGAGGACTGCCTCGTGGGTATCGATATCCGATACCCGAAAGCTCCAATCCGGTTACCTGGCTACAACGGGCATCGTCCAGCGATACCCCGTGGCACTCTCGAGTCTCCCCGAGACCGGGCGGCCGACGACCGGCCCGACCTGCAGGCTCGGACAACCGCACCGACTCGAACCCCCAGGGAGCCGCGCCCATGCTGTCGATCATCCTGTCCGTCTTCGCGTTCTGCTTCGTGCTCGAACGCCTGATTCCGGGGTGGCACCTGCCCCGGGTCCGGACCTGGCCGCTGCGGGTCCTCGCCATCAACGCGGTGCAGCTCGCCGTCGTGCTGGTCGCGGGCGTGACCTGGGAGCGATGGCTCGCCGCGTCGTCGCTGCTGCATCTGTCGCAGCGGATGTCGCCGGTCGCGGGCGGCCTGCTCGCCTACTTCATCGCGACCTTCGTCTTCTACTGGTGGCACCGCTGGCGCCACGAGCACGCGCTGCTGTGGCGCGGGTTCCATCAGATCCATCACAGCCCGCAGCGGCTGGAGGTGATCACGTCGTTCTACAAGCATCCGGGCGAGATGGTCGTGAACTCGATCATCGGCAGCGTGCTGGTGTACGCGTGTCTCGGCCTGTCGCCCGAGGGCGCAGGGGTCTACACGCTGTGCACCGCGCTCGGCGAATTCTTCTATCACACCAACGTCAGGACACCCCGCTGGGTCGGCTTCTTCTTCCAGCGGCCGGAAATGCACCGGATCCATCATCAGCACGGCCGGCACCGGAACAACTACGGTGACATCACCTGGTGGGACATGCTGTTCGGGACCTACGAGAATCCGCCGGAATGGCGGGATCGCTGCGGATTCGACGACGACCAGGAACAGCAGCTCCTCCGGATGCTGGCGTACCGGGATGTTCACGACTGAGGGCCGCCCGCGCTCGGCGATCGATCCGCCTTGACGGCTCACACCATGATCGCTATGAGTGGACGCCGGCCATGCTCCGATGACTGCTTTCTTCTGGTTCCTGCCCACGATCGTCCTGGCGCTGGCCGTCCTCAGCGGCCGCTGCTCGCCACCCGTCGCATCGGTCCTCGGCCTGGCGACCGCCGTGCCGGTCGCGTTCGCCACGGCACCGCTGCCGTTCGGATTCGCGGCGCTCGCGAGCGCACTGGCCCGCGGCGCCTGGATCGGTGCCACCATCGCCCCGTACATCCTGGGCGGCCTGCTGTTCTGGCAGCTCGCCTCGCGGCCGACCGCCCTGGCGTCGGAGTCACCGCGTCCCGGCGCGGTCGAACCCCGTGCGCAGCGGCGCCTGCTGTTCTTCGCGTGTTTCCTGGTCGGTCCGTTTGCGGAGTCCGCCACCGGATTCGGCGTCGGGATGCTGGGCACCATCGCGCTGCTCCGGCACATGGGGCTCGCGCCCGCGCACCTGATGGTCTTCGCCCTGCTGAGCCAGACGTTCATCCCGTGGGGCGCGATGGGCAGCGGAACACTGCTCGCCTCGGCCTACGCCAAGATGCCGCCCTCGGAACTCGCCGGTGCCTCGCTGCTTCCCGTCGCCTCGCTGATGGGCGTCTGGCTCGCGCTGTTCTGGGTGACCGCCCGGAAAGCGGGCGTGTCGGCAACCGCGAGCGAGCATCTGAGCGAGGTCGGCTGGATCGTCGCGAGTCTCGCCACGCTGGGCGTCGCGACCTCGCTCCTGGGGCCGGAGATCGCCCTGCTGTCCGCGTTCGGCCCGCTGATCGTCGCGCGCTACCTGATCGACGTCCGGCCCACCGCCGCGACGTTCCAACAGGCGATGGGCCGGGTCTGGCCCTACCTCGCCCTGGTCGGCGTCCTGACGCTGACCCGGAGCGTCCCCGCCCTGCGGTCTGCGCTGGCGTCGTTCGGAACGATCGCGCCGTATCCCGACCTGCCCGCCTGGGCCCCGCTCTTCCACGCCGGCTCGTGGCTGATGCTCGGCGCGGTCGGGGTCGCGCTCGCACGAGGACACGTCGGGCACTGGAACCAGGAACTGCGCGGCGCGTGGAAGACGGCCAGGACACCCGTCGTGACCGTGTTCGTGTTCGCCATGCTCGCGGAGGTCCTGGCCGGGGCAGGCATCTCCGCGGCCATCGCCGCGGGCCTCTTCGCGAACCTGGGCGCGCTCGGGGTGCTGGCCGCGCCGCTGATGTCCATCGGCCTGGGCGTGCTGACCAACAGCGGCAGCGCGGGCAACAGCCTGTTCATGTCGTCGCAGGTCGCGATGGCCGCCCAGGCGGGCCTGTCCGTGCCCGCCACGGCCGCACTCCAGCACGTCGCCACGTCGAGCATGAGCCTGTTCTCGCCCGTGCGCATGGCCATCGCGGCATCGCTGGCGCAAGGACAGGGCCAGGAGCGACAGGTCTATTCGGGACTCGTCCCCTATGCCGTCGCCGGCACGGCCGTCCTCGCCTGCCTGGGGGCGTGGACGATCCTGTGAGACGAACGCCTCAGCCCACCCGCAGCACGATCTTCCCGAGATGGGTGTTCGCCTCCATCGCCCGCTGCGCCGCCGGCAGCTCGGCAAAGTCGAACACGCGGTCCACACGCGGCACGAAGCGGCCGTCGGCGGCCATCGGCAGCAGGTCGCGCGCGAGGCCGCGCACGGCCGCGATCCGGTGCGTCATCTGCCGCATCTTGTTCGACACGCCGAACAGCTGAAGCCGCTTCTTGTGCAGGGCCAGCACGTCGAGCGGCGCGGTGCCGAGGCCGTCGACGTAGCCGACCGTCGCGAGCCGCCCCTCGAAGCCCAGCAGCTCGACGCAGTCGGGCAGCACCGAGGCGCCGACCGGGTTGACCACCAGGTCCACGCCGCGCTCGCCGACGATCTCGCGCACCGCGGGCACGAAGCCCGGGCCGCGGACCTGAACCCCGAACTCCAGGCCCAGGTCCTTCAGCCGCGCGAGCTTCTCGGCCGAGCCCGACAGCCCGATGGTCCGCGCGCCGATCGCGCGCGCCACCTGCAGGGCCGCGACGCCCACACCCGACGAGATGCCGGGCACCAGCATCCATTCGCCGGCGGCGAGCCGGCCCTGCGCGATCAGCGCGTCGTGCACGGTCACGCCGACCACGGTGAACGCGGAGGCCTGCTCCCAGGACAGCGCGGCGGGCGCGTGCAAGGCCTCCTCGGCCCACATCGTCCCGTGCTGGGAGAACGCGCCGTCGACGCGGCCCATCACGCGGTCGCCGACCTGGAACGCGGTCACGCCGTCGCCGACCGCGGTCACCTCGCCCGCCGCCTCGAAACCCGCGGGCTTCGCGGTCCCCGAGGTGTGCAGGCCGTGACCCGCGATGAACTCGCCGCGATTGAGCGCGGCCGCGCGGATGCGCACGCCGACCTGCCCCGGGCCGGGCACCGGCACCGGCACCTCGCGCAGCTCGACCTGCATGGCACCGGCTTCGGTGCGGATGAACCAGCTCTTCATCGTCGTCATGGTCATTCCCTGGGGATCTTCGCTTCGCGCTGCACACGGGTCCAGCGCTCGATGTCGCCGCGGATCTCGGCGGTGAACTCGGCGGGCGTCGAGGGCCGCGAGTGCTGCGGTTCAGCCGCGTCGCAGCGGCCGGAAGAACTCGACGATCTCGTGCGCGAGCGCCTCCGGCTGCTCCATCGCGGCGAAGTGGCCGCCGCGCGGCATCACGGTCCAGCGGCGGATGTCGGTGAACGCCCGCTCGCAGACCGAGCGCGGCGGCCGCAGGATCTCGCGCGGGAACGCCGCGTAGCCGCAGGGCGCACGGACCGCGCCGTCGCGGATCGGCCAGGGGCCGTGCATCCGCGCGTAGTACGGCCAGAACGAGCTGCCGATCGCGCCGGTGAACCAGTAGAGCGCGATGTCGGCGAGCATGGTGTCCATCGACAGCGCGTCGCGCGGATCGCCGCGGTTGTCGGTCCAGCGCTGGAACTTCTCGAACAGCCACGCGGCCAGGCCGGCGGGCGAGTCGGTGAGCGCGGCGCCGAGCGTCTGCGGCCGCGTGCCCTGGATCCACTGGTAGCCGGTCTCCTCCTTCAGGAACAGCGCGAGCTCGTCGAGCCAGCGCTTCTCCTCCGGGGTGGGCTGCGCGACGGTCGCGGCGTCGCGGCGCACCGGCATCATGTTCAGGTGGATCCCGAGCACCGTGTCGGGGTGCTCGGCGCCGAGGATCGCGGTGACGAACGAGCCCCAGTCGCCGCCCTGCGCGCCGTAGCGCGCGTAGCCCAGCACGTCGGTCATCAGCGCGTGGAAGGTGCGCGCGATGTCCTCGACCGCGAAGCGCGGCTGGCCCGGCCGGTAGGACAGCGTGTACCCGGGCAGCGACGGCGCCACCACGGTGAACGCATCGGCCGGGTCGCCGCCGAAGCGTGCCGGGTCGGTCAGCCTCGGGATCAGCTCGAGGAACTCGAGCACCGAGCCCGGCCAGCCGTGCGACAGCAGCAGCGGCATCGGCTCCGGCCCGCCCGGGGCGCGCACGCCGGGCACGTGCAGGAAGTGCAGGTCGATGCCCGAGAGCGGCACGACGTACTGCGGGAACGCATTGAGCCGCGCCTCCTGCGCACGCCAGTCGAAGCGGTCCTTCCAGTGCGCGACGGCCTCGCGCAGGAAGTCGGTGTCGGTACCGGTCGCCCACGGCTCGCCCGGCGGCGTCTCGGGCAGCCGGGTGCGGGCGAGGCGCTCGCGCAGGTCGGCGATCGCCTCGTCGGGCACGTGCAGGCGGAACGGAACGGGCGCGGTCATCGGTGTCTCCGGAACGGGGGCCGCCTCGGCCGGGCGGGACGCGGATCGGCTATCGTCGGGCGCGGCCCCGATGTGTCCCGGGTGTCCGCCGCCGTGTCCCCGATTCTCGACGAGGTCTCCCCGATGTCCGCTCTCGCGTTCCACATGATCGGCGGCGCGCCCGATCCGGTCGCGCCGTTCAGCCACGCCGTCGAGGCCGACGGCTGGGTCATGCTCACTGGCCAGATGCCCTTCACCGGCACCTCCAACACCTCGGACTACCCCGAGTCGATCGAGGACCAGACCCGCCAGACGATGGCGAACCTGCAGACCGTGCTGACCGGCTGCGGCCTGACGCTCGCCGACGTGGCGAGCGTGCGCATCTACCTGCTGCACTTCGACGAGGACTACGTCCGCATGAACGCGGTCTACGCGACGTACTTCCCGGAAGGCCGGCGGCCGGCCCGCACCTGCATCGGCGTGAGCGGCCTGGCCCGCGGCGCGCGGATCGAGATCGACATGCTGGCGCGACGGCCCGGCCCGAAGGCCTGAGGCCGCCGCGGGGCCGGTCAGGCGCGCATCTGCATCGCCTTGTACTCGAGGAACTCCTCGAGACCGTAGACGCCGTTCTCCCGACCGCGGCCCGACTGCTTGTAGCCGCCGAAGGGCGCCTGCGGGTTCCAGCGGCCGCCGTTCAGGTCGACCTGGCCGGTGCGCAGCTTGCGGGCGACCTGCATCGCGCGCTCGTCGGTGCCCGCCCAGACCGCGCCGGACAGGCCGTAGATCGAGTCGTTGGCGATGCGGATCGCGTCGGCCTCGGTGTCGTAGGGGATGATCGCCAGGACCGGCCCGAAGACCTCCTCCTGCGCGAGCGTCGCCTTCGAGTCGGCCACGACGAACACCGTCGGCTTCACGAAATAGCCGCCGCCGACGCCCTCGGGCGCCTCGGCGCCGCCGGTCACCAGCTCCGAGCCCTCCTCGATGCCGCGGCGGATGTAGCCGAGCACGCGGTCGCGCTGCAGGGCCGACACCAGCGGCCCGAGCTTCACGCCCTCGCCGAACGCGCTGCCGACGGTGAACGACTCGGCGGCCGCCTTGGCGATCGCGCGGGCCTCGTCCAGGCGCGAGCGCGGCACCAGCAGGCGCGTCCAGGCGGCGCAGGTCTGACCGGAGTTCATGTAGCAGTTGGCGACCGAGCTCTTGACCGCCTTCTCGAAGTCGGCGTCGTCGAGCACCACCGAGGCGCTCTTGCCGCCGAGCTCCAGGGCGATCCGCTTGACGGTCTGCGCGCCGACCTCGGAGACGCGCTTGCCGGCGCGGGTGGAGCCGGTGAACGACACCATGTCGACGTCCGGGTGCACGGCGAGCGCCTCGCCGACCACCGGGCCGAGACCCGTCACCAGGTTGAACACGCCGGGCGGCAGGCCCGAGTCGTGGATCACGTCGGCGAGGATGAACGCGTTGATCGGCGCGACCTCGGACGGCTTGAGGACCACGGTGCAGCCCGCGGCCAGGGCCGGCGCGACCTTCAGCGTGATCTGGTTCAGCGGGTAGTTCCAGGGCGTGATGGCGGCGACCACGCCGACCGGCTCGCGGGTGACCACCGAGTGGCCGACCTTCTCGTCGAACTGGAACTCGCGGGCGAGCTTCGCGTAGTTCGACCAGGCGGCGACCGGTCCGCCGACCTGCACCATCGTCGACAGCTTGAGCGGCATGCCGACTTCGGTCGCGATCGTGCGGGCGAGTTCCTCGGTACGGGCCTTGAGGCCATCGGCGATCTTCTGGACGATGTCGGCGCGCTCGGCCGCCGGGGTCTGCGACCAGCCATCGAAGGCGGCGCGGGCGGCGGCGACCGCCGCGTCGGCGTCCGCCGCGGTGCCCGCGGGGATGGTCGCCCAGGGCTCGCCGGTGTTGGAGTCGGTGACCTCGAGGGTCTGCGCCGACGACGGGGCGACCCACCGGCCGCCGATGTACAGCTGCTTGCGTTCGATCATGTCTGTCTCCTCCTGAGCCGGCCAGTATAGGGGGGCAGGCAGGCCGACCGAAGCGTCGCCGGGGCCCGTTCGGCGACACGGCGGGCGCCGGCGCGGCAGGCACCGGTCTAGAATCCGGTTGACAGTCACCCCCGTCACGGACGCCACACATGGCTCTCGCCTTCCCGTTTTCCGCGATCGTCGGCCAGGACGAGATGAAGCGGGCCATCCTGATCGCCGCCGTCGACCCCTCGGTCGGAGGCGTGCTGGTCCTGGGCGACCGCGGCACCGGCAAGTCGACCGCGGTGCGGGCCCTGGCGGCGCTGCTGCCGAAGATGAAGGCGACGGTGGGCTGCCGCTATGCCTGCGACCCGGCCGCGCCGACCGGCGCCTGCACCGAGTGCGACGCGCTCAAGGCCGGCGTGAAGAAGGTGAAGTCGCACCTGGTGCCGGTCCCGGTCGTCGACCTGCCGCTGGGCGCGACCGAGGACCGCGTGGTTGGCGCCCTCGATCTGGAGCGGGCACTCACTGCCGGCGTGAAGAGCTTCGAGCCTGGCCTGCTGGCCCGGGCGCATCGCGGCTTCCTGTACGTCGACGAGGTCAACCTGCTGGAGGACCACCTGGTCGACCTGCTGATCGACGTCGCGGCCTCCGGCGAGAACGTGGTCGAGCGCGAGGGACTGAGCGTGCGGCATCCGGCGCGTTTCGTGCTGGTCGGCAGCGGCAACCCCGAGGAAGGCGAGCTGCGGCCGCAGCTGCTGGACCGCTTCGGGCTGTCGGTCGAGGTGTCGACGCCGACGGTGCTGGCCGACCGGATCGAGGTGGTCAAGCGTCGGGATGCCTTCGAGCGGGACCCGCAGGGCTTCTCCGACCGGTGGCACGCGGAGGACGAGAAGGTCCGGCGGCGCATCCTCAAGGCCCGCGACCGGGTCGCCGGCATCGAGGTGCCCGACTCGGTGCTCGAGCGCGCGGCGCGCCTGTGCATGGCGCTGGGCACCGACGGGCTGCGGGGCGAGCTGACGCTGATGCGGGCGGCCCGGGCGCTGGCCGCGCTCGACGGCGACGCGGTGGTCGGCGACGCGCACCTGCGCCGGGTCGCGCCGTCGGCGCTGCGCCACCGGCTGCGCCGCGACCCGCTCGACGACACCGGCACGGGCGCCCGCGTCGAGCGCGTGGTCGCCGAGCAGATCCCCGGCTGAACGGATGGTCGCGGCCGATCCGATCGCCCCGGCCGCAGGCGTGCCGGCGGACGATCCGTCCACGGTCGATCCGGCGGTGCTGCGCTGGGCGGACGCGCTGCGCGCCGCCGCGCTGCTTGCGGTCGACCCCTGGGGCTTCGGCGGCGTCGCGCTCAAGGCCGGTCACGGCCCGGTACGTGAGCGATGGCTCACTGTCCTGAAAAGCCTCGTCCCGCATGGATCGCCGTGGCGCCGGATTCCGATCCACGCCGGTGACGAGCGGCTGCTGGGCGGGCTCGACCTGACCGCGACCCTGGCCGCCGGCCGACCCGTCGCCCAGACCGGTCTGCTGGCCGAGGCCGACGGCGGCCTGCTGCTGCTCGCCATGGCCGAGCGGGTGCCGGGCACCACCGCGTCGCGGCTGTGCGCGGCGCTCGACACCGGCGAGTGCGCGCTCGCCCGCGACGGGCTGGCGTCGTCGCGGCCGGCACGCTTCGGCGTGGTCGCGCTCGACGAGGGCGTCGGCGACGACCCGCCGCCGGCGGGGGCGCTGCTCGAACGCCTGGCGTTCCGGATCGACCTGGGCGAGGTGCCGGTGGGCGTCACCGACGCCTTCGGCGCACCGGGCGACGCCGGCGCCGACGCCGCGACGGTCGCGGCCGCCCGGCTGCGGATGGCCTCGGTCGAGGTCGGCGACGAGTCGGTGCAGGCGCTGTGCGCGACCGCGATGGCACTCGGCGTGTCGTCGGCCCGGGCGCCGCTGATGGCACTGCGCGCGGCGCGGGCCGCGGCCGCGCTCGACGGGCGCGACCGCGTCGGCCCCGACGACACCTCGCTGGCGGCCCGGCTGGTGCTGGCGCCGCGGGCGACGCAGTGGCCGGCGCCCCCGGACGCGGCACCGCCCGAGGACCCGCCCGACGCGCCCCCTCCGGAAGCGCCGCCCGAGCCGGAGCCCGAGTCGGACGCGAACGAGCCGCCCGCCGCCGAGGACGAGGACACCGTCCCCGAGCCGCAGCAGCCGCTCGACGAGGTGGTGCTCGAGGCCGCGAAGGCGGCGATCCCGCCCGGCCTGCTCGCCAGCCTGATGCTCGCCGCGAACGCCGCCGCTGCCGCCGGTGCGGGCCGCGCCGGGGTGATGCGCGCGACGCGCCTGCGGGGCCGGCCGGCCGGCACCCGGCCGGGCACGCCGCGGGACGGGGCTCGGCTCGCGCTGGTGGACACGCTGCGCGCGGCAGCACCCTGGCAGCCGCTGCGGCGCCGGGAAGCCCTGGCCCGAGAGGCGGCCGGGGCCGGGGCCGGGGCCGGGGCCGGGGCCGGCAAGGCATCGGCATCGCAGAGGCCGACCTCGACGCCCGCTCCCCGCCTCGCCCTGCGCGCCTCCGACCTGCGCGTCGCCCGCCTGCGCGAGCGCACCGAGACCACGACGATCTTCGCGATCGACGCCTCCGGCTCGTCGGCGCTGCACCGGCTCGCCGAGGCCAAGGGGGCGGTCGAGCTGCTGCTGGCCGACTGCTACGTCCGGCGCGACCGCGTCGCGGTGGTCGCCTTCCGGGGCCGTGCGGCCGAGGTCCTGCTGCCGCCGACCCGCTCCCTGGTGCGCGCCAAGCGCAGCCTCGCCGGCCTGCCGGGTGGCGGCGGCACGCCGCTCGCCTCCGGGATCGACGCGGTCGCCGGTCTGGCCGAGGGCGTCGCGCGCCGGGGCGGCTCGGCGGTCCTGGTGTTCCTCACGGACGGCCGCGCCAACGTCGCCCGCGACGGCTCGGGAGGTCGGGCCCGCGCCGACGAGGACGCCCGCGACGCCGCCCGCCGCCTGCGGGTGGCCGGCCACGCCACGCTGCTGCTCGACACCTCCCCGCAACCCGCGCCCGCCGCACAGGCCCTGGCCTCGGCCATGGCCGCCGCCTACGTGCCGCTGCCACGGGCGGATGCGGCCTCGATCGCCGCGCCGGTGCGCGCGGCCACCGGGCTCGGCAGCCGCCGCGCCCCGGGCCGTGCGCGCTGACGCCCGCCACGGCCGGCTCGACTGGGAGCGCGACGGCCGCGACTGGCCGAACCGCGCCGCCAGCGGGTTCGTGCAGGCCGGCGGCCTGCGCTGGCACGTGCAGTCCTTCGACTCGGCCGGCGACGCGCCGACCGTGCTGCTGCTGCACGGCACCGGGGCGGCGACCCACTCCTGGCGCGGCCTGGCGCCCCGCCTGGCCGAGTCGTGGCGTGTCCTCGCCCCGGACCTTCCCGGCCACGGCTTCACCGACCTGCCGGACGCCCGCGGCCTGTCGCTGCCGGGCATGGCCGAGGCGGTGGCCGGGCTGCTCGCCGCGACTGCCACCCGCCCCGACCTGATCGTCGGCCACTCGGCCGGCGCGGCGATCGCGGCGCGCCTGGTGCTCGACGGGCACGCCGCGCCACGCGGCCTGGTCGGGCTGAATCCGGCGTTCCTGCCCTTCGGCGGCCTGCCCGGCCAGCTGTTCTCCCCGGCGGCCCGCTGGCTGGGCGGACTGTCGGCCGCTCCGAAGCTGTTCGCGCGCCTCGGCGAATCGCCGGCGGTGCTCGATCGTCTGCTGCGCGGCACCGGCTCCGAGATCGGCGACGAGGGCCGGCGCGGCTACGCCACGCTGGTCGCCAACCCCGGTCACGTCGCCGGCGCCCTGGGCATGATGGCGAACTGGGACCTGCGTCCCCTCGAGCGCGACCTGCCGCGCCTGCCCTGCCCGCTGCTGATGATCGTCGGCGCCCGCGACACCACGGTGCCGCCCGAGCAGGCCTACCGGGTCCAGCGTCGCGTGCCGGGCTCGACGGTGGAGACGCTCGCCGGCCTCGGCCACCTCGCGCACGAGGAGCGGCCCGACCAGGTCGCCGCGCGGATCTCGGCGTTCATGGCCCGCCTCGGCATCGCCGCCGCCCCGACCCGGGGCTGAGCCCGACGCACCGCCCAAGGGGGCGCAGGCGCGCCTGCGGACCTCCGCCGTCCGCCCGGGCCCCGAGGTCGCGTCGACCTCGGCCGTCCAGTCGGCCTGACAGTATTGTTTGTCTCACGAACCTGACACGGCTACCATGGTCCGGACGCACCCGCCCGAGACCGCCTCCATGTCCGCGATCGCCCCAGCTCCGTCCCGCCTGTCCGACCGCGCCGCCGCGCCGTCGCCCGAGGCGCTCGCCCAGGCGCTCGCCGACGAGGACCTCGAGGCCTGCCGCGAGCAGCTGCGCGACGGTTCGCGGACCTTCCTCGCGGCCTCGAAGCTGCTGCCCCGGCGCGTGCGCGACTCGGCCTGCGCGCTGTACGCGTTCTGCCGCAGCGCCGACGACGCCGTCGATCTCGACACCGTCGACGAGCTCGCGGCCGTCCAGCGTCTGCGTGTCCGACTGGCACGCCTGTACGCCGGCGAACCGATGGCCACCGCGTCGGACCGTGCGATGGCGCGCGTCGTCGTCCGCCACGACCTGCCGCGCGAGCTGCCCGAGGCCCTGCTCGACGGCTTCGAATGGGACGCCCGCGGCCGCCGCTACGAGACGATCGAGGACCTGTACGACTACGGCGCCCGGGTGGCGGGCACGGTCGGCGCGATGATGGCCGTGCTCATGGGCCGCACCTCGGCCGAAGCGGTCGCCCGCGCCTGTGATCTCGGCGTCGCGATGCAGCTGTCGAACATCGCCCGGGACGTCGGCGAGGACGCGCGCCGCGGCCGCGTCTACCTGCCGCTCGCCTGGCTGCGCGAGGCCGGCGTCGACCCCGACGCGTGGCTGGCGAACCCGGTGTTCGACGCGCGGATCGCGGCGGTCGTGCGCCGCCTGCTGAACGCGGCCGATGCGCTCTACCTGCGCGCCGAGGCCGGCATCGGGCTGCTGCCGCCGACCTGCCGCCCCGGCATCCAGGCCGCCCGCGTGCTCTACGCGGCGATCGGCCACGAGGTGGCGCGCCGCGGCTGCGACTCGGTCTCGCAGCGTGCCGTCGTGCCCCGGCGGCGCAAGGCCGTGCTGCTGGTCCGCGCCCTGGCCACCGGCGCGCTCGCGCCGCGGCCTACCGGCCAGGCGCTGCCCGCGCTCGATGCCGTCCGCTACCTGGTCCAGGCCGCGACCCGCGCCGAACCGGCCGGCGGCGCCGAGCACCCGGACGACACGCAGCGCGGCGGCGAGCGCACGGTCCGCGTGATCCAGCTCCTCGAGCGCCAGGCGATGCGCGCCCAGGCGCAGCGCGACCGGATCGTCAACTCCTGACGGTCCGGCGGGCGCCCCCGCGCCCGTTGACGCTGACACGCGAAGTGTCTATTGTGGTTGACACAGACAACGGACATGCGGAGTTGACACTCCCGCTGTCCATCACACGGGACGACTTCGCATGGACATCCTCGCCCGGATCGAGCAGGCCCTCGACGCCGCGCTCGCGCAGCACGAGATCCCGGGTGCGCCGCCGAAGCTCGCCTCGGCGATCCGCCACGCGGTGTTCCCCGGCGGCGCCCGCATCCGCCCCCAGCTGTGCATCGCCGTCGCCCGCGCCTGCGGCGACGACGACCCCGCGCTGGCCGATGCCGCCGCAGTCGCCCTCGAGCTGATGCACTGCGCCTCGCTCGTCCACGACGACCTGCCCTGCTTCGACAACGCCGCCACCCGTCGCGGCCGCCCCTCGGTGCAGGCCGCCTTCGGCGAGCCGCTCGCCGTGCTGGCCGGCGACGCGATGATCGTCCGCGCCTTCCAGGTCCTCGGCGAGGCCGCCACGCGCACGCCCGGACGCCTCGGGCCGCTGGTGGCGACGATCGCAGGCGGCACCGGCACCCCGTTCGGCATCGTCGCCGGGCAGGCCTGGGAGGCCGAGCCGCGCGTCGCGCTGTCGGACTACCAGCGCGCCAAGACCGGGGCGCTGTTCGCCGCGGCCACCGCCGCGGGCGCCGAGGCCGCGGGCGCCGAGGGCCGCATCTGGCGCGGGCTGGGCGACCGGCTCGGCGAGGCCTACCAGGTGGCCGACGACATCCGCGACGTGCTCTCCGACCCGGACGTGCTCGGCAAGCCGATCGGCCAGGACGTGCTGCTCGGCCGCCCCAGCTCCGCCCGCGAGCTCGGCCTCGACGGCGCGATCTTCCACTTCGAGTCGCTGGTCGCGCAGGCGATCGCGGCGATTCCCGAATGTGCGGGTGCGCCCCGCCTGCGAGCCCTGGTATGGATGGAATCCGAACGGCTGGTGCCGCGCGCGTGGTGCGAGGACGCGGCACGTCGGGCCCGGACTCGGGCCCACGCCTGAGCGGCCCCGGCCGGCCGACGCTGCGCGACCGCTGGCTCGCGCTGCGCGACCGGCTGCTCACGAGCCCCGCGTTCCACCGGCGCGCGGCCGCGTTCCCGCTGACGCGGCCGTTCGTGCGCCGCGATGCGCGGGCGCTCTTCGACGTGGTCGCCGGCTTCACCTATTCGCAGGTGCTGCTGGCCTGCGTGCGGCTGCGCGTGTTCGACACCCTCGCCGACGGCCCCCTCGCCCCCGACGAGCTGGCCCGCCGCATCGGCCTGCCCGCCGACGGCGCCGCGCGCCTGTTCGCGGCGGCCGCCTCGCTGCACCTGATCCAGGCCCGCGACGACGGCCGCTGGGGTCTCGGGCGGATGGGCGCGCCGATCGTCGCGCTGCCCTCGGTGGCCGCGATGGTCGAGCACCATGCGACGCTCTACCAGGACCTGAGCGATCCGGTGGCGCTGCTGCGCGGCGAGCGCGACACCTCGATGTCCGGCTACTGGCCGTACGCCGACACCGCCCCCGGCGCCGTCCCCGAGCGCCTGGACACCTCGCGGGTCGCCGAGTACTCCGAGCTGATGGCGGTCACGCAGCCGATGGTCGCGGAGCAGGTGCTCGACGCCTATCCGCTGGCCCGCCACCGCCGCCTGCTCGACGTCGGCGGCGGCGATGGCGCGTTCCTGATGAAGGTCGCCGAGCGCGCGCCGGATCTGGAACTGATGCTGTTCGACCTGCCCGCGGTCGCCGAGCGCGCGCAGGCCCGCTTCGCCCGCGCCGGTCTGGCGAACCGCGCCCAGGCTCACGGCGGCAGCTTCCTCACCGACCCGCTGCCCGCCGGCGCCGACGTGATCACGCTGGTCCGGGTGCTGTTCGACCATCCCGACGAGCGCGTGCTCGCGATCCTGCGCGCGGCCCGCGCCGCGCTGCCCCAGCACGGCACGCTGCTGGTCTGCGAGCCGATGTCCGGCACGCCGGGCGCCGAGGCGATCGGCGACGCGTACTACGGCCTGTACCTGCTGGCGATGGGCAAGGGCCGCTCGCGCACCCCTGCTCGCATCGAGTCGCTGCTGCACGACGCCGGCTTCTCGTCGGTCGACCTGCTGCCGACCCGGCTGCCGCTGCAGACCCGCGTGCTTCGCGCACGTCCCTGAGCACCGATTTCGAGACGTGGATTCCCCGCGACGCCCCAATTCGGACCGGACTGTCCATTTTGCTTGACACTTGCTTCAGTAAGCCTAAGATGACATTCCCAAGGGAGCATTGACATGCCCTCGAACGACTCACCGTCAGACACATTGAATCCACTCCCCCAGGCGGCACCGCTGCACGGAGCCGCCCGATGAACTCGAGAGCGGTCGTCCTCGAGCAGCCCGGCCGCATCCGCGTCAACGACGTCGTGCTGGCCGAACCGGGCGAGTCCGACGTGGTCGTGCAGGTCGACCACAGCGGCATCAGCACCGGCACCGAGAAGCTGCTCTACACCGGCCGCATGCCCACCTTCCCCGGCATGGGCTATCCGCTGGTGCCGGGCTACGAGTCGGTCGGCCGCGTGCTGCACGCGGGCCCCAAGTCCGGCTTCGTCGGCGGCGAGTCGGTGTACGTGCCCGGCGCGCGCTGCTTCGGCGAGATCCGCGGCCTGTTCGGCGGCTCCGCCTCGCGCCTGGTCGTCGCCGGCGAGAAGGCCGTGCCGATCAGCGACGCGCTCGGCGAGCAGGGCACGCTGCTGGCGCTCGCCGCCACCGCGTACCACTCGGTCGCAGGCGGCGGTCGCCGCGACCCGATCGTGCCGCCCGACCTGATCGTCGGCCATGGCGTCCTCGGCCGCCTGCTCGCGCGCCTGACGGTGCTTGGCGGGCACCCCGCGCCGGTGGTCTGGGAGACCAACCCGCAGCGCGCCGGCGGTGCCGCCGGCTACTCGGTCGTCGACCCGAAGGACGACGACCGCCGCGACTACAAGGCGATCTTCGACGTCAGCGGCGACGCCTCGCTGCTCGACACGCTGGTGATGCGCCTGGCCCCCGGCGGCGAGATCGTGCTGGCCGGCTTCTACACCCAGCCGCTCGCCTTCGCCTTCGCGCCCGCGTTCATGCGCGAGGCCACGATCCGCTGCGCCGCCGAGTGGAAGAAGCCCGACCTGCTGGCGGTGCGCTGGCTGATCGAGACCGGACACCTGTCCCTCGACGGCCTGATCACGCATCGATCGGAGGCGACCCGGGCACCGGGCGCCTACCCCGTCGCATTCGACGACGCGGACTGTCTGAAGATGGTCCTGGACTGGAGACATTGCGCATGAGCACGAGCAGCATCCCGAGCACCGCGACCGTACAGTTCATCCAGAAGGAACGGCTGCGCGCCGAGGCCGCCATCGAGCCCGACGCGCCGTCGACCGGCCCGGTCACCAAAGAGACGCAGATCATCGCGATCTACGGCAAGGGCGGCATCGGCAAGAGCTTCACGCTCGCCAACCTGTCGTACATGATGGCCCAGCAGGGCAAGAAGGTCCTGCTGATCGGCTGCGACCCGAAGAGCGACACCACCTCGCTGCTGTTCGGCGGCCGCGCCTGCCCGACCATCATCGAGACCTCGTCGCGCAAGAAGGCCGCCGGCGAGACGGTCGCCATCGGCGACGTCTGCTTCAAGCGCGACGGCGTCTACGCGATGGAGCTCGGCGGGCCCGAGGTCGGCCGCGGCTGCGGCGGGCGCGGGATCATCCACGGCTTCGAGACCCTCGAGAAGCTCGGCTTCCACGAGTGGGGCTTCGACTACGTGCTGCTCGACTTCCTGGGCGACGTGGTCTGCGGCGGCTTCGGCCTGCCGATCGCCCGCGACATGTGCCAGAAGGTCATCGTCGTCGGCTCCAACGACCTGCAGTCGCTGTACGTCGCCAACAACGTGTGCAGCGCGGTCGAGTACTTCCGCAAGCTCGGCGGCAACGTCGGCGTCGCCGGCATGGTGATCAACAAGGACGACGGCACCGGCGAGGCCGCGGCCTTCGCCGAGCGCGCCGGCATCCCGGTGCTGGCCGCGATCCCCGCGCACGAGGACATCCGTCGCAAGAGCGCGAGCTACGAGATCATCGGCCGCCCCGGCACGCAGTGGGCGCCGCTCTTCGAGACGCTGGCCACCAACGTCGGCGAGGCGCCGCCGGTGCGTCCGAAGCCGCTGACCCAGGACCAGCTCCTCGGCCTGTTCTCCAGCGACGTGACCGGGCGCGACTACGTGCTCGAGCCCGCGACGATCTTCGACATGGTCGGCCGCACCGACACGACGAAGCCGACGCTCGAAGTCGTCTACGACGACGCCGCCTGAGCCCGCGACCATGGACGCGCCCACGCCCACCCCGGTCGCGAACCCCGACGCCCTGAAAGGCGACGGCGTCGGCTGCCATTCGGGCCGCGACGCGATGCTCGAGGCCGCCGCCTCGGCCGGCAAGGCCGAGGTCCTCGAGCAGTACGCCGCCGACTACCCGAAGGGCCCGCACGACCAGCCGCAGAGCATGTGCCCGGCCTTCGGCTCGCTGCGCGTCGGCCTGCGCATGCGGCGCACCGCCTCGGTGCTCTGCGGCTCCGCCTGCTGTGTCTATGGCCTGTCCTTTACCGCCCATTTCTACGGCGCCCGGCGCACCGTCAACTAC
>Ga0105105_10000316_pt1 | contig 22260 bp, 19 predicted proteins | sample PPLLaktember2015_4_FD_79108 | JGI IMG/M metagenome (GOLD analysis project Ga0105105, IMG submission 79108) | Freshwater sediment microbial communities from Prairie Pothole Lake near Jamestown, North Dakota, USA - PPLs Lake P8 Core (1) Depth... | ecosystem: Environmental > Aquatic > Freshwater >...
ATCAAAGTGAACAAACCGTCCGGCGTGGTCTGACCTTTTTTAATCTCCAATTTTTGTTCCAGGTAACCAATCAGGCTGTCGGCACCCAGCAAAGCGCAACTTATATTGTGGCATACCTGAATCAGGTACTTGCCGACCGGTTCCTTGGGAAACATGGTATAAAAACTGGCGGCACCCGCGACATCGACTTCGGATAATCCCGTAACCTGGGCAATCTCCTGATATATTTCCGGACTTAAATACCTCACCTGGCGGTACGCGATTGTCAGGGCCGGGAGAATGACCGATTTGGGCGACGGGTACAGGGCCAGTTTTCCCTTTATTTCGGCAATTGATTTTTCGTTGAGAATCATCGATCCACCTCGCCCAGGACAATATCTATGGATCCAATGGCGGCTATGACATCGGCCACCATTCCTCCCTCTACCATTTTGGGCAGAGCCGAGAGATTCACGAATGACGGCGGCCGAACCCGCATCCGGTGCGGCTTGGCGGAACCGTCCGACGAAATATAATAGCCCAGCTCACCCTTGGGCGCCTCGATCGCCTGATAAACCGCTCCCTTGGGGGGATGAAATCCTTCGGTGATGATCTTAAAATGGAAAATCAAGGATTCCATCTTGGAGAGCACATCTTCCTTCGGCGGTAACACCACCCCGGGGACATGGGCTCGATACGGCCCTTCCGGCATCCCTTCCAAAGCCTGCCGGGCGATATTCAGCGATTGCTTCATCTCTTCGACCCGCACCAGATAGCGGTCATACACATCGCCGTTTTTTCCCAGGGGAACCTGAAAATTAAATTTTTCATACCCGCAATAAGAATTCGCTCTGCGGACATCATAATTGACACCCGACCCGCGCAGACTGGGGCCGGTCAGCCCGCAATTGATGGCATCTTCCGCCGAAATTCTGGCCACACCGATTGTCCGCTGACGGAATATCTTATTATTGTTCAGAAGCCGTTCATAATCCCGGATACCCGGCGGGACTTTCTGCAGAATATCTTTTACACGCTTGTCAAAATCTTTGGGTAAATCATAAGCCAAACCACCCACTCTGAAATATGTCGTCATCATCCTTTGACCGGCGCAGGCTTCATACAAATCGATTATCAATTCCCTTTCCCGGAAGGCATATAAAAGCATCGACATCGCCCCCAAATCGAGGGCATGGGTCCCGATCCAGACCAGATGCGACATCACCCGCGTCAATTCCGTAAGGCAAACCCGGGCGTACTTGACCTTCTCGGGGACATCTATCCCCAATAATTTTTCCACGGCCAGACAATAACCCAGGTTATTCGACATCGGGGCCAGGTAATCCATGCGATCGGTCATGGGAATTACCTTATAATATAATTTCGATTCGGCTGTCTTCTCGATTCCGGTATGTAGAAATCCGATATGCGGCGTTGCCTTCACCACCGTCTCGCCGTCCAATTCCAATTCCACCCGCAAAACGCCGTGCGTCGCCGGATGTTGCGGCCCCAGGTTGAGATTCATGGTTCTTCTGGGCTTGGCGGCCGTATTCATCGGATAACCTCGGGCGGATCGTTCTTATTCCAGCTAAACTGCGGGACTTCATATGTCAGGGGAAAATCTTTTCGCAGGGGATGCCCTTCCAGGTCGTCGGGCGTGACAATTTTGCTTAAGTCGGGATGTCCCGTAAAATGAATCCCCATCAGGTCGAAGACCTCGCGTTCCAGCCAATTGGCCGTCTGCCACAAGTTCGTCAGAGTATCGATTTCGGGGTTTTCCCCGGGAAGCCGGACTTTAAGCAGTAACCGGTATCGATGTTTAATTGAATATAAATTATAAACGACTTCGAACCGCCCCTCGGTTTTGTCCGCCTGCCCCAGCCAGTCGAGAGAGCATATATCCGCAAGCAACTCGAAACGGAACTCATCGTTATCCTTAAGATCGCGGCAGATATCGACCAGGAACTCTTTTCTGATATAAAGGGAAAGCTGGTCGCGGAAAGTATCCTGGCGGACCATGGCCTCCTTGAAATTTTCCTCGAAATATTGCCTGATCTTGTCGTCCATAACGATTTACAGATTAGTTCGCTTTATTCTTCAATGATTCCCGCTCGACCTTTTCGAATAACTTCAAGACGCCTTCGATAAGTTGTTCCGGACGGGGGGGACACCCGGGGACATATATATCCACCGGCAGGACTTTGTCCACTCCCTGGACGATAGCGTAATTATTGAATACTCCGCCGCATGAAGCGCAAGCCCCCATGGAAATGACATACTTCGGGTTCGGCATTTGGTCGTAAAGCCTTTTCAAAACCGGCGCCATTTTTACCGATAACCGCCCCGAAACAATTATTAAATCCGCCTGACGAGGCGACGGACGCATAATCTCCATGCCGAATCGAGCCAGATCATAATGGGAAGCAAAAGTCGAAATCATTTCTATAGCGCAACAGGCCAGCCCCATACCCAAAGGCCACATGGAACGCTTCCGGGCCCAATTGACCATTTTATCGAGCGAGGTCAGCATCACCCCGTCGGGAATTTTTTCTTCTAATCCCATTTCAGGGCTCCTTTCCCAAGAATATAGAAATACCCGACCATGAGAATTACGACGAAGACCAGCATCTCGATAAAGCCAAAAAGCCCCAGGCGATCGGAAACCATGGCCCAGGGAAACAGGAATATCACTTCTATATCGAAAATGATGAACAGAATCGCCACCATATAGAACTTAACCGGAATTCGTTCTTTGGTATCCCCTTTGATCGGCATACCGCTTTCATACGGCTCATTGCGGGCCTCGCCGCGGGAACGTTTCCCCAGAATCCGGGAAACAATCAACATTACCAGGGCGATGCCTCCGGCCACGACGACCAGAAAAAGAATCGGAAATAGCTTTTCAAACATATCCAGCATTGCAATTCCCACTGCCGAAAAATAATTTTCAATAATAGAAATTCACGCCTTTCAAGTCAACAATAATTTGTGAAATTATTAACAAACATGTCCGATACAAAATCCTCTTTGTCGTCTTCCCGGCCGCCTAACTTTAAATTATTGTTTATATTATATAATTGGGGAAAAAATCCCTCAAACTCCGACTCTGATATGATTTGAGAATATCCATCCCTTCGTTCCTTTATACGCCTCCGCGCGATAGAGTCCGTTTTTGACCGTCGGGAAATCCAGAGTCTTACCCTTGGCCTGGGCCACGATAATTCCATTGGCCAGTAATCTGATATTGGCCGATTCCGGGCATTCCACCTTTATATGTGTATCTTTGAAATCATCAATCTTCCCGCCACTGATCACTTCCTGCCCGCCTCGGGCGGCCTTGAACTCGAACCCGCAGCCGTTTCCCCACCTGTGATTGCATACGAAGAGACGGCAATCCCTGATAGCCTCAAAGAGCTGTTTTTTTGCCCCTTCGGTATCGCCCGAGAGTTCTTCCGCCAACAGAAGATGGGTTTGAATCGACTTAAACTGCACTTTATATGGGAATATGGTTATTCTTATGGGCCCTATTTTATAGGGAAAGGCGTGGACATCGACTCCGCCAATTCCGGCCACCCGGCGGGCACGGTTGGCATCATCCCAAATCTGAAGAATCCGGTCGGTGGGCGATTTTAAAAATCTCCGGGGCGAAAGAAGCATTTTTATCTGATTGAATGCCGTAAGATTCTCCATCCATTCCGACATCTGGTTCCAGATTTCAATACCGTCATATCCCCGGGCGTCCCAGGCCAGCCAGGGATATGATGGAAATTTCCCCACCCGGGGGCGAACTTCATCGGGATGGGCGATTATTCCCAGCGCCCCCTGGCGTCTGGCTTCGGCAACATATTCCGGGGCCGTCATTTCGGCCGGCATAACCGAATCCGTGCCGAAAACGAGATAATGATTGCAGTCTTCCAGATCATTATGCTCGTAGCCGATCACGACAAAAGTCCGACCGTAATAACCTTCCTTGCCGGCCTGGCGGGCCCGCAGAGTCATGTGGTCGGAGACAAATATAAAATCCAAACCGGCCGAGGCCGCTATCTGGGCCACTTCCTCCAAGGGCTTGGAGCCGTCGGAATCGGTCGTGTGTATGTGTATGGAACCCTGGTATTCGTAGTAATTTCCCGAACGATTCATGCCTTTTATGCCTCTCTCTCGGATTGAGGGACTTTACGAAATATAAACAAACCGACGGCCATGATAAACATCAGCGATATAACGGCCAGACGGTACGGCATTTTTGCCGCCGCAGCCGTCGAAAGATCCAATGCAGAACTTAAATAATCGCCGCCTGGTCTCCCCGGGCTGAAAAAATATACGATTAGACCCCAGATAACCGGACCAATAATCGCCGCGGCCCGCCCGGACAATGCGTAAAGACCGAAAAATTTCCCCAATTCCGCCTCCGGTACCATTTCGGCCAGATATGGCCGCGACACGGTCCACAACCCGCCCAGTAATATACCTATTAACGAGCCCATCAGATATATCAACCATCGCTCTTCAATCGCCGCAAACGCCACCAGAGCCACTATCCAGCCGATAATTATCGCCTGCATCATAATTTTAAGTCTTATGCGTCGAATCAACATCCCGATAAAATAGGCCCCCAGCATGGCCGACAACGTTGAAATGATAAGGAAAATTGATAAATCGGCATCGGTAAATCCCAGGACAAACGACGAAAATATCCCGATATTGAGAATTACGGTCGTTACCGAATCTTCTACAAAATAATCGGCTATAAGAAATCTCAATACTCCGGGATATTTCTTGGTGGCCCGAAGACTCTCCCAAACATTCCGGTAAGCCTGTCCCATCCGAATTGCAGGCCCCGTCCCGCCTCTTTTCCTCTCCTTAACCCAGAAAAAAAGGGGAAGGGAAAACACGAAAAATAAGACGGCTGTCGGTAAGAACGAAGCGGCCTTGCCCCCCGACGTAAATCCGGGGACTTCCCATCCGAAAACTCCCCCGGTTACGAACGGCGAAACCAAAATCATTCCAATAATCGATCCGGTATATCCCAGAGATACTCCCAATCCCGAAACCAGTCGCGCCCCTTTCCCTTCGGCCACCGAATATAATAAGGCGTTGTAAAACACCATGCCCCCTTCATAAAACAAATTGGATATCGCAAATAGGATTAGAGCCGACATGAAAAAGGTCGAAGCCGCCACCGGTATAAGCCCCAGGGAAAGACAGCACGTTATTGTAAATAGAAACAGAAACAATTTCTTTTTATCATAATAGTCCGAAATCGCACCCAGGGCGGGCATTAACAGCGCCACGGCCAGCATCGATAAGGCATATGCCAGATCGTAATATAATCCCTCACGGCCGTTATCTTCTACCACCCATCTCTTAAAATACAAAGAGAGGATATTCATGGAATATATGGTGTTGGCAAAATCATAAAGCGACCAACCGATTACATCTCGCCGCCATGTGATTGACAATGCCCTATAACTCCAATTGGTCGGCAATGGACATCATTCCTTCCCTGACCAGCATCAAAAACCGGCCCAGGTCCAGATCCATTTGACGACAGGCTTCCATCGCTTCTCGCGACGCCCCGGCCGCGAATCTCTTCTCTTTGAACCGCCGAAGCATAAAGTCTTCGTCGATATTTATTAATTTTTTACTCGGATGCATCAACGCGCAGGCAACGATAAAACCCGAAGCCGGATCCACCGTGAATAGGGCCCAATCCAGCCGGCTTTGGCAGGAAGCGTGACCCGGATGACAGCGTATGGCATAAATCAATTCCGCCGGCAGATTATATGGCGCCAGCCAGGTCTCGGTTATAAAGGTGTGACGGGCGACATCCTTGGCTGTTACGTCATAATCCAGATCATGAAGAAGCCCCGTCAATCCCCAGAGATTTCTATCTTCGCCGAAATGTTCGGCCAAGCGAATCATCCCGGCCTCGACGGCAAATATATGCTTTCTCAAATTCTTGTTGCCGATTTTAGATAGCATTAACTCCAGGGCCGTCGGCCGATCTATCATGGTTATCTCCTTAGCTTATTGAATCGAATATATGCCGGAGATTATACGATGTCAAAGATTGATTGCTTTTGAAACCGGGCCAGTTTAGATTGGTTTTAAGCCATCATTATCGGTACTATGGATTTATTTCGACCCGACAGGTATGTTCCGGTTTCTCTGACGGCATTGTCCGCGTTTTTCCTTATCGCCGGAATAAGCCCCTGGCAATCTCTTTGGGGTGTTAATCACCTGCATTTTTTCGGATGGCCCGCCGGAATAATTTTTGGCATTCTGGCCGCCGTCATAATTTTTCCCGCCACGGCTCGATATTTATTTTTCCGCTTACAGGAAATCACCGCCCGCTTCGGACGGCTTCCGAATCGATATCAAGTGGCGTTAATCTTTATTGTCTGCCTGGTCGCCTTCTACATCCTGCGAGTTAAAGTTCATACACTTGGCGATGGCTATCTTAGGGTGTATCATTTGGAGCAGGGGTACTATTACAATCATACCGAACCGCTTGACTATTTTCTGCATGCCCTGCTGTACAACCTGCTGAATCCCCTTTGGGGCGTTTCGGCAGAATCCATTTATATCGCGGTCAGTATCTTGAGCGGGCTTGCCTTGGTATTAATACTCTATCGCCTGCCGGTTATAAACATCGCCGGGGAATCCTTGCCATTGAAGGTCCTTGCCCTCGCCTGTGGCGGGAGCCTGCTCTTTTTCGGCTATGTGGAATCATATTCTCTGGTTTATACCTTCGCTCTCTTATACCTGTTTATGGCGCGGCGATTTCTGGAAACCGGTCAGGGTTTCTTTGCGACCACTATGTTTTTAATCGGCGGGATTTCCGCGCATTTGTCCGGGCTGTTAATGGTACCGTCATACTTGATCCTGTATTACTATAGACATAAACGAAATTCGCAAAGCTCTCCGGCCCTTCGCATTCTTCCCCTGCTCCTGATTATTGTCACTACTGCCATTCTAGCCGCGCTGGATTATTATGACTGGCTTAAAAATGCCGCCGTGCGACCGGCTTTTTCCGATTTGTTCCTTCCTTTATTTATGAGCAACGGCTATGGCATCTTTTCTATGAATCATTTCAAAGATATAATAAACCAGTTTCTGCTGGTTTGTCCCCTGGCCCTGATTCTATTGCCATATTTATTCCGGGAAAAGGCGGGAACTGCAGAAAATTCATGTCATAAATTATTTTACTTCAGCCTCATCGGCAGCGCCCTGCTTTTCATTTTAATGATCGATCCCAAACTGGGTTTTGCCCGCGATTGGGACCTGTTCGCCACGCCGACCGCCCTTATTGGCCTGGTAATTCTATTTATGGTTAATGACCGAACGGGGGTTTCCTTCCCGACAGTAATAGGGCGATTCACCATCCCGGCTTTGGGTGTCCTGATCATGGCGCTTTGGGTGGTGACCAATGCCTCGGAAAATCGTCAACTGCTTCGAGCCGAAAAGGTCCTGGAATTAAGCCCCCAGGGGCGGGGTTACGGCTGGGAACTTCTGGCCCACCATTATTCGGAGAAAAAAAACGACGCCTCCAAAGCTATGGAAATACTCGCCCGCATTGAAGGCCCGGCCCGCAATAGCCGCGTTCTGTACAAAATCTCCCGCCTTCAATTCAGCCGGCAGGATTATCGCGGGGCCCTGCAGACGGCTCGGGAGGGCCTAAGCCTGGACAGCACTGATAAAAAACTCCATGCCATGGCCGGGGCAGGTTATATTCGGTTGGAAATGCCGGGCGAGGCCTTGCCCCATCTGAAAATAGCCGCTTCCGGTATGGCCGACGAACCCCAAATATTCTCATATTTGGGCGGCGCCTATCTCCGCCTGGATTCTCTACCCCAGGCTTTGGCCGCCTATAAATCGCTGATTCGCCTCGATCCCGATAACCCTGTCGGATATTTTCACGCCGGGTATATTTTTCTCCAGTCCGGGGCTCTTGATTCCGCCCGTTTTAATCTCGAAAAATGTCTGCGCCTCGATCCTGCCTATCCCATGGCCCTTGAATTGCTCGGCAAACTTAAGAACTGATATTCCGGGAAAATATTCACCCCAAGATTGAACAATCGCCCGGGAAATTCAACCTGGCCTCCGCACCATTAATAACCGGACTACATTTCCTTGACAATTGGCCGATTTGGGTATATGATATCGCCGATAAAATGCTGGGGTAGCTCAGTTGGTTAGAGCATCAGATTGTGGATCTGAGGGTCGAGAGTTCGAGTCTCTCCCCCAGTATTTTGTTCTTCACTTCATGTGCCGGCTCATTTAGCATAATTACCGCAGACTTTTGCTTGACAGTTAATTCTCTAAACGAGTATGTTTCGCCAAGTGGAAAAGCCGTCACTGCCGCCGGATAGGGCGGATAAAACCGTTGCGGGTTTCGTTTCCTTTGCCCCGGAACATTACCGGGAAATGAAACGGAAAAATACCGTCCGCCTGTTAATTACTTATATCGGACCGCTGCTCATTCTCATTGTCTATTTTTTCTTCCAGTATGACAGCCTGTACAACGAGAGCCGCCAATTACATCTAAAGGCCATTGCCGAAAATCAGGCCAACACTTTCGATCTGTTTCTCTCCGAACGCCTGGTTAATATTTCCAACCTTATAGATGACCCCAAACTGGCTCTGCCGCCCTCGCGACCGGCCATGGAAAATTACCTGGATTATTTGAGAAGAATCAGCGAAGCCTTCGTGGATATCGGATTTTTCGATTCCGCCGGTATTCAGGCCGCCTATGCCGGACCTTACCCCTCCCTGGAAAAGGTGAATTACAGCACCGAAGAATGGTACCTGGAGTTAAAAAGGCGTCCGAAGCAGTATATCATTAGTGATATTTACCTTGGATTTCGACGCCAGCCCCATTTTACCATTGCCGTAAGCCGCATTATCGAGCACCAGTATATCGCCCTGCGGGCTACCCTGGAACCGGACAAGATATATGAATATATCCAATCGTTGGAAGGTGCCAATGAGGTGATCACCTCGATTGTCAATCATGAAGGTCAATACCAGGTGGTTACTTCGCATATGGTAAATCCCCTCACGGACGCGGCGTTTGTTCCGCCCCGAGACGTTCGCCACGGGGTGGGTGAAGCCAAACTGGAGGTCGCGGAAGTCCCCTATGCTTACTCCTGGCTTAAAAACGCCGATTGGGCCTTAATGGTCATTTGGGTTAATCCCCAGCCGGCGGGCTTTTTTGCCGGACATCGCCCGAAACTCATGATTATCTCGCTGGCCATGCTGTTATTGGGCATGCTGATAGTTTTATACCGGGCCAGGAAAGTCACGGATCTATATATTGAATCCGAACAGACCCGAGCCCAACTCGAACATGCCTCCAAATTGGCTTCGGTGGGAGAATTGGCCGCCGGCATCGCCCATGAAATCAATAACCCCCTGGCAGCCATCAATGAAGAGGCGGGATTGATGAAGGATCTTATCGACCCTCAATTCGGCCGCGATTTAACCCGCGATGAAATTAGCCGGCGCCTGGATTCCATCCAGGAGTCGGTTTTTCGATGTCGGGATATCACCCGCAAACTCCTCGGTTTCGTTCGCCAAACCGATTTCGATCTGCGCCGTCACGACCTGCACAAGATAATTGATGATGTGGTTGACGGAATTCTGGGTCCGGGAATGGTTATCTCCAATATTGAAATTATCAAAAAATACAATCTTGAAATTCCCGATTTCACCACCGATGGCAACCAGTTGCGTCAGGTTCTTTTGAATCTGATTATGAATGGAATTGATGCCCTGGAGGGGATTCCCGGTCAAATAGTGATTACTACCGGCCGTGTTGAACACAATCTTTATGTTGCCGTCGCCGATACCGGTAAAGGAATCAGCCCGGAAAATATGGATAAAATATTTTTGCCGTTTTTTACGACCAAAGGTGTCGGGAAAGGAACCGGCCTGGGTCTCTCGGTTAGTTACAGTATAATAAAAAGCCTGGGAGGACGAATCGAGGTTAAGAGCAGCCCCGGGAAAGGCAGCATATTTACAATTACTCTTCCTCTGGACTAAGCCGGAGTTATTTATTATAATCGACTTGGGATAAGGCAGTGGTGAGGTTCGTTGGCAATAATGGGAGTTACTTATGGCAGGAAAAATCCGCCTTCTGATTGTAGATGATGAAATCAAATTTCTCGATTCCATTGCCCAGCGTTTGGAAATGCGGGGACTTGATATCACCAAAGCAACAAACGGCAAAGATGCCGTTGAAATCGCTCGAACCAGGAAATTTGACCTGGCCCTTTTGGATCTGAAAATGCCCGGCATGGACGGAAAACAGGTTTTGGAAATCCTCAAAAAGGAACACAAGTATATAGAAGTGATTATTCTCACCGGGCACGGCTCCATGGATTCCGCCGTGGATTGTACCAAGTTGGGGGCGTTCAGTTATTTGCCCAAGCCGTACGAACTGGATAAACTCCTGGAAATCCTGAAACAGGCTTACGAATCGCGCCTGAAGAAAAAATTTGAATCGGATCAAAGCCGGATTCAAAAATTAACGGATCTGGCCCAGGGTACGAGCGCCCTGGGGATATTGAAGGCCATGCGGGAACTCGACGACGACGAGAAATAAACCTGATTTTTCGATAAAAAAACGGGCGAGTGGTTTACCCACTCCGCCCGCTTTGATTATTGCTTGATATATAAACCTGATTAATTAAACGGCAACTTCCTGTAACTGCTGCGGGATTTTTCCCTTTTGTCTTAGACAATTCTCTATGGCGTGAATCATTTCCTCGCTATCCGGCTTGCTTACCTGGGCGTCGGCGCCGGCCGCCTTGCCGATGGCGATATTTTCCCGGTTCACCAGCGAAGAGAATAAAACGACCGGCGTGTCCTTAAGATCCGGGTCGGCCTTTATAAAAGACGTCAATTTCAAACCGTCCATCAGAGGCATTTCAATATCACTGATAACCAGGTCGGCCGGCTTCTTATCCTTAAGTGCCAGTTTCCGCAAGGTTTCCCAGGCCTGCTGACCGTTATTGCAGATGATTAAATTAGTATAGCCGTATTGATTCAGTATCCGGGTTAAGGACTTTCGAAGTGTCGAAGAATCATCGGCCAAAAGTATCCTCACATCCCCTTTGTTACTCGAAGCAATGTTCCCCGCCACATCGCCGGCACTCTTTATGCCCAGTATCGCTTCGGTGATGGCTTCAAAATCGGCAATAAGAACGGTCTTATCGTTGACTTTGGTAACACCCGTAATGGGGGCTCCCTCTTTGACCAGAAATTCGGCCGGTGGTTCTATATCCCCCCAGGTCAAGGCATGAATTACTTCCACGGTATCCACCAGGATTCCATATCGCGTTTCATTGAATTCTACGACTATTATGGCGCCTTCGCCATCCTGGGTTTCTTTGCCACTCATGTTGAAATATTTTCCCAGGGCCACCAGGGTCATGATTTCATCGCGGAGTTTAAAAATGCCCTCAACCGCCCCCAGAGTATAGGGTATTTTTATGGTCTTGGTTCGTTCAATAACTTCGCGCACCCGGCTGACATTTATTCCGAAAAGAGTCGTCCCCAATCGGAATATGAGGATTTTTAATTCGCTATTATTCTTTTCCAGACGAACACTATTTGACATCGACGCCTCCCAGGATTGGCCCTTGCTTATTCGGACAGAGCGCGGTCTCCTTGCCCCCTTTATGACTATCTGTTGGATTAATATCGGAATAATTGGCAAAGATATAACAGGGCCCCGGTTGCAGTCTCGCAATACATTGTCAGGTAATATGTTACGATATTTTGGAGCCATTCGATTGTCCCTCCTTCCTTTCAATGATTCCGGGGCATTATGTGGAGGCGGAAAATTCCGATATGAATACTGTGATGGCTAAAACTCCATTATCCGGCGGCAATGCCCTGGTTCTTCTGATCAGCCATTTTGCCGAAGAAATTCAACTGATTAAGGACCATTGCCTTTTGGAGAATTCATCTAAATGGAATCATTTGAGGATTTTTAAAGGCGATTTTGAAGGTTGCCGCGCCATCTTCTGCCATCTTGATGCCGATCCCTTATTCACGGCGGTCACAACCCAATTTCTTATTGACCGGTTCAGTCCCTCGGCCGTAATGTACGCCGGAATTGCTCAAATTCTGGTCCCCTTTATTGATCCTGGCGATCTGATTGTTGCCGGGGCATTTCTGGCACCTTCAAATAAAGATAAATCAGATGAAACATGGGAAATCTATGAGGCCGACGAATCATTTTTGACTTCGCTCCGCAGGGGCCGGGATATACTTGATAAAAACGGCCCGCAGGCTGTTATCGGGACCGTTACCGCGCGCCATTTTGCGTCCGACAATAAACTCCTGGCGGGAACGGAGCAGGGAGCAATGGCCTGCGACCCTCGCGGCGCCGCTCTGGCCCGGACATGCTATGCCAATTCAATTCCCTACGCCGCTCTGGATATCGGCTATCGGGACGGGAGACTAAATGAAACCAAAGGCGATGAAAACCTGATATCTGTCGCGGCCCGCGTAATTTTTGATCTTAACTGCCGCATTTTGGCCGGATTGGGCGGCCGTTTTATTTATCAGAAATCCTGATATTTTAATTGCTGCCGGTCTCCAACCTCGTTTTATTAATCCTCAATTATATCGTGAGGAAATATCATATGAAAAAAATGCTGTGGCTCCAGATCCTGATTATAATAACGGCGGCCAGACTCTCCGCCCATCAGGCCGTTTCTTCAGTTGACGCATTTCGCCCCGAAGACTCCCATCGCAACTGGCTTTTTTACATAGGCGATCAACGGTTCGGGACTCTGGAATCGGTCGCGAAAGGAGAAGCGTCTCTCGATGATCTCGACGGATTCCGCTTTGATCAAGATTTGAAATTCGATTACACGCCGTTGGGTAACGCCGTCCAAATTGCCATCTCCAGCCAACATTTTGTCAATGCCCAGGGGCACTATTTGGGCGACCGGATGAATGCCTCCGCCGGACCGCAAAAGCAGGAAATGCTCCTCAAGCGGTCCGCCGACAGTGTCACCGGTTATGTCTTAAGCGGCGGTGTCAGGGAGGAACGCGGCCAGGCTATCCCGGCCGATGCCCGTTCCGTCGACAATAATATGCTCGACCAGATGGAAATGTATCTGGCTTTCCAGAATTTTGGGATTGGTGACACTTTGGCGGACACTGTTTTTGTGCCGCAGATTCTGGCGCATACCCCCATGAGATTCGCGGTTGAAGGCTTCGCCCAGGTTCGCTACGGCGACATTATCGATTCCGCTTACGTCCTCCATTTTCTGGAACCCCAGGATCAGATGGTCTATTTTACCAGAGATAATCGCCTGGTTAAAATTGAACTTACAGGCCAGAACATAAACATAATTCTCTCCGAAGACCCTCATGAAAAATTAATGCCACCTTCGGGGTCGGCCGGGTTTTCCGGTTTTGTGGCTCGGTTGCCGCTATATCTGGTTTATGTCCTGTTTGCCGGCTTATTTTCCATTTTCGTTATCCGCCGCTATTATCGCAGTCCGGAAATATATTTTATATTTATTCTCGGCTGCGCCATGTATTCCTTATTGGGCAGCACCCAGATTCCACTTCAGAAATGGTATAGCCTGAATGTCCTTATACCGGCCGTCCGGGAAGGCGGCTCGCTTTTCACCTGGGGCATGATTTCGGCCCTGATCACCGGGGTGGTTCAGGAAATATTAAAACTCTTCCCACTGATCCTGGCCTGGTTTTTCCGGAAACCCGACCACCGGTCGATGGTGGCTTATGGCCTGTTTTGCGGCCTGGGATTCGGATTCCTGGAAGCCTGTTCCCTCACCGGGGCGGCCTGGCAGGCCGGGGCTATCGACTTGTTTTCCTGGTCGGTCTTTGAAAGGTTCTTTGCCATGTTGTTTCATGCCGCCTCCGGAGCCCTGCTTGGATATGCCATGAGTTCGAGATTGATAGGATTTTCGGCGATGCTGGTCGGAGCCATTCTATACCATTCCCTGATAAATTATTCCATAATCTTTTATCAGAAACGCTTTATCAGCGTTTCCTTATTGGAAAGCAGCATTGCTTTTCTTGATATTATTTTCGCCGTCGTCGTCTTTTTAATTGTGCGAAATGCCCGGAACGATAAAGCCCGGTAAAGGGCCCTTTACCTTGCCAGGCATAATAAATACTGTTTCATGGAGGCCCTTCGGAATAGCTTTTCCCGGTTATGCACGAACTTATCGCCGAAGAACATACTGCCTATAACATCTTGGGCAAAAATAGGTTTGACAATAACGACTGTTTATATTATTTTCGCTTTGACTCATAATGGACGTTAAACTTTGGGAGGCGCGTCAGTTCATGCCCATGATTTCCAGCCGCGGCAAAACCATGCCGCCCTCGCCCATCAGGAAACTGGTCCCTTTCGCCGAGGCGGCCCGCCAGGATGGACGAATTATTTATCATCTTAACATTGGACAACCCGATATCGCCACTCCCGAAATCGCTCTCAATAAAATAAAATCCAACAATCTTAAAGTTATCGAATACAGCCATTCGGCCGGTATAGAATCTTACCGCCGCAAATTGGCCGATTATTATAAACGCTGGGGAATATCTATTGATTATACCCAGCTTATGGTTACTACGGGCGGGTCGGAAGCCATCATTTTTGCCTTCATGACCTGTTTCGATCCCGGAGATGAGGTTATCGTCCCGGAACCATTTTATGCCAATTATAACGGGTTTGCCGTCCAGGCCGGCATTGTCATTCGACCCATAACCTCTCGGATCGAAAATGGCTATGCCCTGCCCGCCATTGCCGAATTCGAAAAACTAATTACGCCCCGCACCAAAGGCATTCTCATCTGTAATCCCAACAACCCCACCGGGTATCTTTATTCTCCGGCCGAACTGCACTCCCTGAAAGATATCATCAAACAGCGCAATCTCTACCTGTTTGCCGACGAGGTCTACAAAGAATTTTGTTACGACGGCCAAAAATTCCTCTCGGTGATGCAATTGGAGGGCGTCGACGAAAACGTCATTGTGCTGGATTCAATCTCCAAAAGATACAGCGCCTGCGGTATGCGGATTGGAACTTTGATGAGCCGTAATCCCCGGATAATGGAGACAGCCCTGAAATTCGGACAGGCCCGCCTAAGCCCTCCGACTTACGGACAAATTGCCGCCGAAGCGGCTATTGATACTCCCCCGGAATATTTTCGTCAGGTCCTGGAGGAATATGTCCAACGTCGGGATTTGGTCGTAAGGGAAATCAGTCAAATCAAGGGCGCTTTGTGCCCTACCCCCAAGGGCGCTTTTTATGCTCCGGCACGTCTTCCCATCGATGACGCGGACCATTTTTGCCAATGGCTTCTGGAGGAGTTCGAATATAAAAATCAAACGGTAATGCTCGCCCCCATGACCGGCTTTTACGCCACCCCCGGACTGGGCAAAAACGAGGTCCGCATAGGGTATGTGCTGAACGTGGAATCGCTCCAGAAGGCCATGACCTGTCTGAAAGAAGCCTTAAAGGTTTACCCGGGGCGCACATCTTAAACCTCAACTTTAAATAACACCTTCAATCTATTATGGGACAATTGGAATATTACGCCGGTATCGACCTCGGCGGGACCAACGTGAAATATGGACTGGTAGATTCGACCGGACGTATTATCTTTAAACAACAGAAACCGGCCATGGTCGATAAGGGTGCCAAACCCCTCCTGCATATGATAACCAATATTGCCGAAAATTTACTGCTCCGGGCGGCCGAGGAAGATATTACCGTCAATTGGGTGGGCGTGGGCACGCCGGGAACAGTCGACAATGTTTCGGGAACCGTCATTGGAGCCAGTCCCAATATCCCTGATTGGCCCGGGACCGCGATCGGGCCGCACCTGCGAGACCACTTGAATCTGCCCGTCTTTGTCGACAATGACGCCAACGCCATGGCCCTGGCGGAACTCCGCTTTGGAGCCGCCAAGAGATTCAAAACCGTCGTCTGTGTTACGGTCGGGACCGGAATCGGTGGCGGCATAATTATCGACGGCGAACTATGGCGGGGAGCCAGTTTTTCGGCCGGAGAACTGGGCCATATGACGGTCAGTTACGACGGCCGCAAGTGCAAGTGCGGCAATCTGGGCTGCCTGGAGGCGTATTGCGCCGGACATGCCATCCTGGAAAGAACTGCCGATAAATTGAAAAATCGCGCCGGAGAATCCACGGAATTGGCCGCCGATGGGGCCGGTGGATTGAATATAAAAAAATTATTTGCGGCAGCCCGCAAAAATGACCCCATCGCACTGGAAGCCATCGAGGAAAGCGCCCGTATTCTCGGTGCCGGATTGGCCGGGGTGGTTAACTTTATTAACCCCGAAGCCGTTATATTGGGAGGCGGTATTGTCGATGGCGGGGCCGGGTACAGCGAAATTGTCAGCGATGAAATTCGCCGCCGGGCTTTTGCCACCGCGACCGAAAATTTAAGGATTCTCAAGGCCGAACTGGGAAATGATGCCGGATTTATCGGCGCCGGGCTCCTCGGTGAGTATAAAAGTAAAAAGAACCACAAGGTTTAAAAAATGACACAATCATCCCCAATACCGTGGAATATCCGAATCCTCTACTGGTTCGGATTCGCCCTTGGTGCAACTTACCTGATTTATGCCGTGGTCAGTATTATTCTGTCCTTTCTGGATAGAACCTACGGCGATATCGGCGGCTACGCCTTATTGCTTCTATACAGCCTTCCTTTTTTTATCATCGCCACCGGATTCAAAAATCGCCGCCGCTGGGGATGGTACGGCTATGAATTGATTATGGCTTTGATTATTATTTACTGCCTGATCAAGCCCGACACCTATGGAATCATCCTGGCCATTCTTTCCGCCCTGGCTTTGGGAACAGGCCTGTTGCCGGCCGTCAGAGAACATTATTTCCGCGGCTAAAAAGAGGTTGACAGCAAGAGAATAATAAGTAGATTGGCTCGAACTTCAGGACTTGCCTGGCGCCCTAGCTCAGATGGTAGAGCAACGGACTGAAAATCCGTGTGTCCGCGGTTCAATTCCGCGGGGCGCCATTTTTTATTGGCCCCAATCAGCTAATCACCAGAAAGGCCCCGACCATCGCCAGAATTATCCCGGTAATTTTCAAACGGTTCAACGGTTCCTTCAAAATCAGGGCCGCGAATATAAAGATAAAAATATTGCTGGTCTGATTAAGCGCCGCGGCAATCGAGGCCTGCGTGTATTTCATGCCCCCCAGCCACATTATCAACGCCAGGTAAGTCCCCAGAAAAGCCCCCCAGAAAGTATGGCGCCGTCCATCCTTGTGCAGGGCCGAGGCCAGGATCGCGCCCCGCTGCCGGTGAAACAATAAAACCACCGCCAGGACCAGTAACCCGCCCAGAATCCGAATCTCGGTCACCCATAAAAGCGGGGAACGTTCCAGTATCGGCTTGACCATGACAATACCCACGCCCATGGTGATCATACCTATCGTCCCCCAAGCCAATCCCTTCAGGAAAGACCTGTGATCCAGCGGCCCGCGCCCCTTCTTATGGGCTGCCGTCAAGACCGCCGAAATAATCAGAATCGTCCCCAGAATCTGACGCGGCTCCATCTTCTCCCCCAATATAAGAATCGCAAACAAAATTATGGATGGGGCATACAGGCAGTCCACTATGGCCGTCAATCCGGCTCCGAGTATATTCAGAGATTTGAAAAAACAGGTGTCGGCTATCCCGATTCCCAGGGCGCCGCTTAACAATAGCATGGCATAATCCTGCCAGGAGGCGCCATAAAAGAGCGATTGGCCGAAAATGTAAATAGTCGGAAGAAACAAAATGCCGGCCAGGATATTTTTGAATACGTTCAGTGCGATTGGATGCACCGTTTCGCCGCTTTTTTTGAAAAACATGACCGCCCAGGCCCAGGCGACAGCGGTCCCGATGGCCAGAATTTCACCCTGATATGGTATCGATGAGTCCAATCTCCCTCCTGCACCGGTTTAAAATCATGGCAACAGGCCGGCACAAAGTAAGTAATATGCCCCCTCTTGGCAATGGAAATGAACGATCCGCCGATACCCTTTCCCGTTCGTGAATTGCCGGGGCAAATAACTGATTTTCATAAAGGCCATAAATCCCGACGCCAGCCTCGAAACCCCGGGTCCCGGGAATAAGGAATGTTCAATTTTTAAACAGCCGATAGTGTTTCCTGATTTTCGCTGTCGCCCAGGGAGCAAAATCACCGGTTGGTCGCCTGATTATGGAAGAATTGGGTCTGTTTTCGCGACAATTTAACAGGCAAATGACGGCTATAATCCCGGAAACACCAAATTTATTGCCGATTACGCCGAATTTATTATTGACATTATCATCGCGAGGAAAGGATATTATTAACAATTGACGAAACTATCGCATTGTTCAGCCGTAACTTATAGTGGTGAAAATGAAATCGTTTTTTAAGAAGCGCCTGGAGGAAAATTCCGGACGCCTGATGAATTGTCTTGCCTTCGCGGCAGGATTAATATTTCTATCCCTTTCTTTATTGTTGCCCGGTTGCGCCGGGAGTTCCCACGAAATAACCTTTACGACCGATTCTGACAAGGCTCTCCAGTTGGTACTCGAAGGGATCGAAAAGCAGGATAACTTTTTCCACGACCAGGCCCGCGCCCTTTTCGGGAAAGCCGTCGCCCTGGATTCCCAATTTGCCATCGCCTATTTCTTCTGGGCTCTCTCATCGCCAAGTAACGAGGACGCCCAGGCCCGATTCAAATTGGCGGCGCAATATATGGATAAGGCCAGCCAGCCGGAACAACTGCTGATCAAAAGCCATATTGCCATGATGCACGACAGCACCGGCAAGGCCCATGACCTGCTGGAAGAGCTGGTTCGGATAAAGCCCAAAAGCATGCGGGCTCATTACCTTCTGGGGAATTTTTACTATCGCCAGCAGGAATGGGATAATGCCGAAAAAGAACTTAAAGCCTCCATCGACCTGGAACCATCCTTCGCCGCGGCCTATAATCTCCTGGGATATCTTTATGTCAACACCCAGCGATACCCCGAGGCTATTCAGGCTCTCAAGAAGTACTCCGAATTACGCCCCAATGAGCCCAACCCCCATGATTCCATGGGCGAAATCTTTTTGGCCATGGGCGATTATGAAAATTCCATCAAGCAGTACCGGAGAGCTTTGAGCATCGAATCGGATTTTATTTATTCGCGTATCGGAATCGGGCACAATTACGTTTTCATGGGTGATTTCGCCAAGGCTCGCGAAACTTATGAGGAAATTTTCCGCAACGCGCGCAATAGCGAAGACACCAATAATGCCTTTTACTGGATATCCGTTTCCTATATTCACGAACAGAATTTCGATAAAGCTTTGGAAATCCAGCACCGGCAACTCGAGTACGCCCGGGGATTAAACGATATTTATGTGCAGGCCAATGTCAATTGGCGGACCGGGGCGATTTTTTATCAACTCGACATGTTTGATTCCTGCCTGTTTTATATGAATGCCGTAAGGGAAATTTATAATCGCCCGGACATGCAGCCGGGAATGAAAGATACCTACATGCGCGATACCTACGGCGCCGAGGCCATCGTCCTGACTCGTCTGGGTCAGCGTGATGAAGTCAACAAGCGTCTGGCGGAGATTAAAAAATCGGCCATCGAAACCCGGGACCGCCTGGTCCTGATGCATTTCGCCGGCCTGGAAGGGGTTATCTCCTACTGGAATAAGGACTATGAGACGGCCATTAAAAAATTATCCGAGGCGGATCCCTTAAGCGCTTATCATAAATATTACCTGGGTATGGCTTATTATCAAAGCGGGCAAAGGGAAAAAGCCGCGGATCTATTTCGGCAAGTCGTGGAATTTAATCGCAATGGCTTCAATTACGCCTTGGTCCGTCCCCTGGCCCAGAAAATGCTATCCTCTTTTGAATCCGCTTCATAGTCTTATATTCGAGTATTTAAATCTTACTTGACCGTTCGATCATTAGCGCTTGGAATAACAAGTAACCCGCCAATCAACTGCCGGCCAATTCTCGCTAATTTTCACCATACATTGCCAAAGCATTATAAAGCCGCCCCGGCACAATGCCCGGGCGGGTCATTACTGCTCTTTTCGAATGATTACCGAAGAGTCCCCACGTAGTGCGTGGTGAGCTGTCTCTCACGAACCCGGGGATCGGTGTAATCCGGTAGAATCATCGGGGCCACTTTATCTTCGGCTATTCCGGCCGCGCTGGCTTCTTTATTATACCGCTCCGCATGCTCCAAAGACAATTTCCCGTCTTTGAATTCATTCTTGGCGTATAGTGCGGCTGATTTTCCGGCAATCCGCCCGAAGACAATAATATCCAGCAGGGAATTTCCCATCAGGCGGTTTTCGCCGTGAATCCCGCCGCCCACTTCTCCTGCCACAAACAGGCCGGGAAGACCGGTATGCCCGGTGGCTTTGAATTCCAGGCCGCCGTTTTGATAGTGAAGCGTGGGATATATGAGCATCGGTTCTTTGGATATATCAATCCCGAACCGCTTATACAAAATATACTTGCCCGGAAATTCCCGTTCCACCGTTCCCGCTCCGGCCAAATCCTCAATCATGGGCGAATCCAGCCAGATCCCCAATTTGCCGGTGGGCGTGGGTATCCCTTTCGCCTTTACCACACATTCCTTGATAATGGAAGCCGCTTCGACATCGCGAGGCTCCCGCTCGTTGACAAACTGCTCGCCGTCGATATTGACCAGGTTTGCCCCCGAACCGCGGAATTTTTCCGTTATTAAAATTCCCTCGGCCTGCTCCGGGAAAACAATCCCGGTGGGGTGATACTGCACCGTATGCAGAAATACCACGGGGACTCCCGCGCGATAAGCCAGAACCAGGCCGTCGCCGGTGGCGCCGTAATGGTTGGTCGTCATGAAACCCTGCATGTGCAGACGGCCGCTGCCGCCGGTAGCCATCACCACTGCCTTGGCTTTGACCACGAAATACTCTTCGGTTTCCAGGTTATACAAAACCGCCCCGGCACACCGGCCATGCTCATTGAGTATCAGTTCCACCGCCGGAGCGAATTCCAGAACCTGGATATCCGAAACCCGGTTGCGGGCCTCATCGCGGATAGTCCGCATCATCTCGGCGCCCGTAATATCCGCCGCATAATGCATGCGCTTGCGGCTGGTTCCGCCCCCATGAATGGTCTTAAGAGTCCCGTCAGGATACTTGGAGAAATTGCACCCCAGACTTTCCAGCCACATGATAGCATCGGGAGCCTTATTGGCCAGCGTTTCCACCAGTTCCGGGACATTTTTAAAATGCCCCCCGCCCATGACATCCAGATAATGGAAATAAGGGGAGTCCTTATGCCCTTTGGTGGCGGCCTGAATTCCGCCTTCGGCCATCATGGTATTGGCGTCGCCATGTCGCAATTTCGTCGCGATAATCACCTTGGCGCCATTTTCCTGCGCCAGAAGGGCCGCCGAGGTGCCCGCTCCCCCGCCGCCGATAATTAAAACGTCGGTTTCATAATCCCATTTGGTTAAATCTATTTGGGCCGGCTTAACACGGCTATGGGCCTCCAGAATATCGGCCATCTCATGGGCTATCTTATACCCCTTGCTGGGCCCTATATTGAGAGCGCGGCGCCCTTCTTCGCGAAAATCGGGATGATACTGCAGGACTTTTTCGCGGTCATCCAAAGACAGGAAGGGAACCTCTTCATTACGTTTTTTCCGGGCCACCCTTTCCGGGCGGGTGCTTTCCACCTTTTTTATCAGTCTTTTTAATTCTTCCGGGTACGGCATAATTTTACCTCGTCAATGCAGTAGAGTGCGATCACAAACCGATCGATTCCTTGGGTTTCCAATCCTCTCCGGCCGTGGCCGGTTCCATTTCGCGCGCCTGATAGGCCTGTTTGAGCTGCTCCTGATTCATGGCCTTCAGCGATTTCACCCCCAGATCGAATCGTCCGGCCTCAATATTGGCCACCACGGTTTTCAGGTGATCCGCCCGCGGCGTTAAATAGGCGCCGTAAACACGGCGCGCCAGTTGGGCCATGTGATACTGGGCCAGTTCGCCCATACACCGGCTGGCGCACAAGCCGCATTGAATACAATCGAAAGATATCTTCGCCGCCGCAGCGATATCTCCCCTTTTTAAAGCGGAGATATAATCCATGACCTCGACATCCATGGGACAGACTTTGGTGCAGCTATTGCACGCCACACAGCGGAACAATTCCGGATATAACTCATAAATCTCTTCCGGCCGCCCTTCCAATTCATAAAAA
>Ga0105105_10000317_pt1 | contig 22223 bp, 22 predicted proteins | sample PPLLaktember2015_4_FD_79108 | JGI IMG/M metagenome (GOLD analysis project Ga0105105, IMG submission 79108) | Freshwater sediment microbial communities from Prairie Pothole Lake near Jamestown, North Dakota, USA - PPLs Lake P8 Core (1) Depth... | ecosystem: Environmental > Aquatic > Freshwater >...
GCGGCTTTCCAGCCGCGATGATCCGACTGCGCCCCTCTATCCGTCGCAGCCAAAGTTGTTTTGGCGGAAGCGCCAGCCGCCCCGGCTGCGGCCGCTGAATCGAGGCTGAAAGCCTCCCCCAACAGCCATCCTTCTCATACAATGGTGATCACAACGGCGTGCTCGGCCACGCCGTTGTTGCCATAGCCGAGCACATTCCATTCCGCCTGCATGGGTTGCAGGCGGCCGCGGTCGTCTGCAGCGCGGGCCATCAACGTGAATTCGCCCCGGCCGGCATCCGTCCACGCATACTGCCACTGGCGCCAGGCAAAGGGCTCATCCGGGCCGATGAGTTGCGCCGCCCTCCAGTTCGCCCCGCCGTCCAGCGATAGGTCCACGCGCGTCACTCGGGCTTCGCCGGCGTAGGCCGCGCCGAGCACGACGACCGTTCCGGCAGCCAGCGTTTCACCCGGCAGCGGCTGGGTGATGATCGATTTCAGCTTGATGCCGGTGACTCGCTCGCCGGTGGCGGGCTCCTGGCCTTTCTGAAAGACCCGGTAGACGTTGTCCATGAAAAAGCCGGAATGGGGGCGGTCCATGACCGTGATGCGGCTCAGCCACTTGACGCAGTTGGCACCGGTCCAGCCTAGTGCCAGCGCGCGCAGAGGATAGCCGTGCTTGAGGGGCAGCGGCTCGCCGTTCATCTCATAGGCGAGCAGGGTGGAGGCGAGCGCCTTTTCGAGCGGGATGCTGCGGATGAATTTAACGCCGGAGGACCCCAGCGGCGGGTCGAAGCCTTCGAAGGCCACATGCGCGGCGGCCGGATTCAGGCCGGCCTGGTTCAATACGTCCCTCAGCCAGACCCCGGACCAGACGGCGTTGCCCACGCCGCCGACGGTCCAGGGGTTGCCGGCGGATTTTTCGGCAAGGAGCGAACGACCGTTGCCCGAGCATTCCAGGGTGTCGGCGGCGATGGCCTTGGGCAGGCGAGCGAGGTCGTCGAAAGCCAGCGCCAGAGGGGTTTGGACCTCCCCTTCGATCGACAGCCTCCAGCGCGCCAGCGGGATGCGCCGCGACGGGATCGCGCCTTGGTTGCGGTCGAAGAACAAACGGTTGGGCGTGATCCAGGATTTAAGGGCTGCAGCAGGGGTCTCGGCATTGAGCGGCCTCGCGCTCATGACGCGCATTGCCTTCTTCATGGTGGCCTCCAGGGGTAACGGAGCAGGACGGCGGAACGTCGATCCGGCTCCAGCAAGCCAAAGGTCGGCGGAAAAGTCAAGTGCGAGGGTGCCGGAAATTCGGCGCCGTCAGAATCTCAGCTCCGAGAGGATTTCGAAGCCAGACTTTTGGTCATGGCCCGTGAGGTCGGGGTGGTCGAAAGTCCGCCCAGAGTCGTGCAGCGCAGCTCCATGGGAAGGCTTTTGCCTACGCGGTCCATGGTTTCGATCACTTCGTCCAGCGGAATGACGGCATTGTAGCCGGCCAGCGCCATGTTGGCGCAGGCGAGCGCGTTGCTGGCGGCCAGCACGTTGCGGCCGAGGCAGGGCACTTCGACGCGATTGCCCACCGGGTCGCAGATCATGCCGAGCACATTCTGAATCGCCATGGAGGCGGCGTCCACTGCCTGCTGGGCGCTGCCGCCGGCGAGGGTGACCAGGGCAGCCGCCGCCATGCCCGACCCGGCCCCGCACTCGGCGAGGCAGCCGCCGAGCTCAGCCGCAAAGGTGGCATGGGCGGATATGAAAACACCGATCATGCCCGCGGCCAGCATGGCCCCTGCCGTTTCGGCCTCCGGGCGCCCCATGGCATCGGCCGCCGCCATGACAGCCCCCGGAAGGCCTCCGCAGGAGCCGGCCGTGGGGGCGGCCACAATCACGCCCATGGCGCTTTTCACCTCCATCAGGGCCGTTACGTAAAGAATCATGGCATTGAGCATCCCGGCCTCGAGCAGCGCGCCCTTTTGCATAGCCTCCCTGAAACCCGTTGACTGAACCCCCAGGATCCGGTCCGCATAGCGGGTGCCCGCGATGCCCTGGGCGATGGATTGTCGCAGGATACCCACAATCGCCCGCATGCGGCCTTCCACCTCGCTTTCCGGGATCCCTCCGCGGGCGCTTTCATAGGCAGTTGCCAACGCAGCCAGGTCCAACTGGCGGCCTCGGCTCCAGTCCATCATCTGCGCGCAGGTGCTGAACGGGACTTGCAGCCCCCTGCGGGAGAGCACCGGGAGCACCGGCGCCAGGACCCTCACCCAGGCCGCTTCCGTAACCGAATCGAACCCCGCGGCCGCCGGACCGGAGAGCGGTTCGCGGCTCCGGATCTCGATCAAGGCTCCGCCCGGGCCGGTGTGCAGAAGGATCTCCTCCACCGCCGGTTTTTGTGCCAGGGCCGCATGCGTCCCCCCACCGACGGCATCGACGGCGATGAGCGTCTCGAAATAGTCGCCCTTGATGGAAAGGGGGATCCCGTCGATCTCCACCACCTCGATCATGCCGCCTCCCGTCGAAAGCGCGATCATCCGGTGGGATTCCCGGGAATTGGAGAGCGTCAGGCGGTAGGTGTTGGGATGGCCGTCCTGGAAGTCGCCGATGCGGAGGTCGATGCAAATGCCTGCCCGCTCAGCGGCGGCGACCGAGTCGGGCAGGCGTTCATCCGAGGCCTCCCATCCGAGCAGGCCGCCGAAGAAACCCATGTCGGACCCCTGGCTTTCGTGGGTGAACGCCAGCGAGCCGCGCGCGTCGAACTCCATCAGCACGCGTTCGATCCGGCCGCCCATCAGGTCCCGCGCCAGGCGGCCGATCCGCAACGCGGCGGCGCAATGCGAGCTGGACGGCCCGCGCATCACCGGTCCGATGACATCATTGAATATGCTGGGAGGAGTTGCCATGATCAGTCGCCGGTTGCGGCGCGTTGCGCCGTTCTATCTGTGGATTGGTGGGGATCTTATGATCGATTCCTCGGATAAATTTGTACGCATCCATGCAATTAAGCGGAACTGTTGCATGGTTCGCTACAATCAACCAAAGGTTTATGTTAGCTGGGCCGTGCGGCTGATGATCTCCTCCTGATGATAACGGTCCAGGTCCACGAAATAGTCGCTGTAGCCCGCGACCCGCACCAGCAAATCCCTGTGCTCGGCCGGGGCGGCCTGCGCCCGCCGCAGGGTGTCCGTGTCGACCACGTTGAACTGGATGTGGTGGCCGTTCATGCGAAAGTAGGTGCGGATGAGGTGCGCCAATTGGTCGAGGTCTTTTTCGGACTGCAGCATGCCGGGCAGAAACCGCATGTTGAGCAGGGTCCCGCCGGATTTGATTTGGTCCATCTTGGCCAGCGATTGGATGACCGCCGTCGGGCCGTTGCGGTCCGCCCCTTGAGACGGCGAGGTGCCGTCGGATTCGGGGGCCCCCGCCAACCGGCCGTTGGGCGTGGCTCCCAGCATCCTGCCGAAATAGACATGGCAGGTGGTGGACAGCATATTGAGGTGATAGGCACTGCCCTTGGTGTTCGGCTGGCCGTCGATGGCGGCGAAAAGCGATGCGTAAACGCGCTGCATGATGGCATCGGCGCGGTCGTCGTCGTTGCCGAAGAACGGGGTCTTGTTCTGGAGCGTCTGGCGCAGCTGGTCCTCGCCTTTGAAGTCGGCGGCGAGGGCCCTGAGCAGCCGTTCCATTCCGACCGTCTTTTCCTGATAGACGTGGGTGTTGATGGCCGACAAGCTGTCGGTGACGGTGCCGATGCCGCAACACTGGATGTAGTTGGTGTTGTAGCGCGGGCCGCCGTCATAGTAGTCGCGGCCCCTGGCGATGCAGTCGTTGATGACCACTGACAGAAACGGGGCCGGCGCATTCAGGGCGTACGTGCGTTCGATGAATTGGTTGCCCCGGATTTTGAGCTCGACCACCCATTTCAGCTGGGTTTCGAAAGCCGCATAAAGTTGGTCAAACGAGGCGAAGGAGCGCGGGTCGCCGGTCAACGGTCCCACCTGGCGGCCGGTCAGCGGGTCACGGCCGTTGTTCAGGGCCAGTTCGAAAACCTTGGGCACGTTGAGATAGCCGGTCAGAATGTAGGCTTCCTTGCCGAAAGCGCCGGTTTCAATGCAGCCGCTGCAGCCGCCCTCGCGGGCATCCTCGATACTCTTGCCGACCCGCAACATCTCCGAAACGGTTTCGTCGGCGTTGAATACGGACGGATACCCGTAGCCCTTGCGGATGACGCGGCAGGCCGCCTTCAGGAAACGGTCCGGTGTTTTCGCGCTGATGTGCACGCTCGGCTGGGGCTGCAGCAGGTGCAGCTCGTCGGCGACTTCCAGGATGAGGTAGCTGACCTCGCTCACCCCGCTTGCGCCCTCGCGCGTGAGGCCGCCGAGATTGATATTGGTGAAATCGTTGTAGGTCCCGCTCTCCTTGGCCGTGACGCCGACCTTGGGTGGGGCGGGGTGGTTGTTCACTTTGATCCAGAAGCAGCTGATGAGCTCCTTGGCCTGCTCGCGGGTGAGGGTGCCGGCGGCCAGCCCCTTTTCATAGAAAGGCTGAAGGTGCTGGTCCAGATGGCCCGGGGTCATGGCGTCCCAGCCGTTCAGCTCGGTGATGATGCCCAGGTGCACGAACCAGTACATCTGCAAGGCTTCCCAAAGGTCGCGGGGGGCATGGGCCGGCACGTGCCGGCAGACCGCCGCGATGCGTTGCAGCTCCGCCTTGCGCGCACGGTCCTGCTCGTCCGCCGCCGTGCGCTCGGCCAGCTCGGCGTGCCGCTCGGCGAAGAGGATGGCCGCATCGCAGGCAATGTCCATGGCCCTGAGCTGCTCGGCACGGTCGGCGGCGGCCGGGTCCTGCCGATAGTCTAAAGCGGCGATGCGATCGGCGATTTCCAGTTTGAAGTCCAGCATGCCCTTGCGGTAAATGCTCCCATCGAGGGCCGTGTGGCCCGGGGCGCGCTGCTCCATGAACTCGGTGAACAACCCGGACGCGTAGGCCCGCTGCCACTCTTCAGGCAGGCGGCTGAAAATCCGGTCGCGCATGCTGCGGCCCTGCCAGTAGGGGATCACTTCACGTGCATAGGTCTGGATGTCCGCTTCATCGATCCGGTAGCGGGTCATGGGGCGGGTGTCCAGAATATGCAGGTCCGCCACCGAGTGGCAGGTCAATTCGGGGAACGTCGGCACCGTTTTGGGCGCGGGGCCGCGTTCGCCCACGATCAGCTCGTCGCGTCCGATGGTGATGGATTTGTGCCGGCTCAGGTGCAGGAAGTTGAGCGCGCGCAGGACGGGGGTGGAATGTTTGCCCGCATGGTCCCGGTAGAATTCGGTGGCCAGCCGGGCCCGTTCGATGGAGATTCGCGGGACGGCGTTCTGGCTTTCTTGGCGCAGCCGGCGGATGCGTTCATTCATGGCGTTCAACCTCCTGTGCGCACCGCCAGCCCGAAATTGGTGAGCTGTCGAGCGGCTTCGGCTACGCGCTCGGCGGGAGCGGGCGGCAGATGCTCACCGGCGTAGTTCAGTCCGAGTTTGGCGTATTTCCCGCGGGCGCCGCGGTGAAATGGCAGCAGATCCACCCGGTGCTTGCGTGGCAGTCCGGCGATGAATTCGCCGGTGCGGGCGAGGCTTTCGGAGTCATCGTTCACCCCCGGGACCAGCGGAATGCGGATGATGATGGCAGCGCCTGACTCCGATAGCATCCGGAGATTGGAGAGGATCCCAGTGTTGTCCATACCGGTGTGGGTGCGGTGCTTCACCGGGTCGAGAATTTTTACGTCGTAGAGAAAGAGGTCAGTGTGGCGGGCAACGTTCAAAACAATCCGTCCATCAGCACATCCGGACGTGTCCACCGCCCGGTGAATCTCTAATTCGCCGCACTGCTTGAGCGCGGCTATCAGAAATTCGGGCTGGCAGAGAGGTTCTCCGCCCGAGAACGTGACGCCTCCGCCGGATTGGTCAAAGAAAAGGGTGTCTTTCCCGACGGCTTCGATCAGGTCGGGCACGGCGACCTTCCATGACGTGCGCTCGCGAGCCTCTGCCGGACAGACATCGACGCACCGGCCGCAATGCCGACAGAGGTCAGGCGCGGCCAGAATCCCCTGAGGGGTGGCCGATAGGGCACCGGCCGGGCAATTGTCGATGCATACCCCGCAGCCGATGCAGCGTTCGGGCTGGTACACTTCGCTGGGTAGATCTTGCCAGTTTTCAGGATTGTGGCACCACCAGCATCTGAGAGGGCAGCCTTTCAAGAAGACGGCGGTTCGAATGCCGGGCCCGTCATGCGTCGAGAATCGAATAATGCTGAAGATAGTTCCAAAAATAGAGCTGCCGCTCGATTTTGAAATCAAAGCATCTGGGTTCAAGATGCTGTCGGCGGTTTGTGGTTTCATTGGTTGTGAATTGCCTTAATAGATCAGGTGGTCTGATCTTCTGATGAATTTTATAGGCCGATTTAACGTCAATGTCAAGCTGCGATCAAATTCGTCATATTAAAACATAACTACCTTAAAATATACAATTTTATACTTGACAAAAATTAATTTAGATCTTAATAGACAGCCTAACTGGTCTGATATTCAGATGTGTATACCTTTTGCTTGACTAATTCGATGGAGGAGCCGCATGGCTTTTGAGACCATCCGCAGAAATACCGCGCCTGAAATGGTGGTGGAGCAGCTTCTTCGTAAAATCAAGTCGGGAGAGATCCCTCCCGGATCGAGGCTGCCTTCCCAGCGCGACCTGGCCATGGATTTCGGGGTGGGTCGCTCATCCATCCGGGAAGCGCTGAACGCCCTGGCTGTCATGGGGCACCTGGACGTTCAACAAGGGCGCGGGACCTTTATCGCCGACAAGATCCCGGGAGCTGATCCGTCGCTGCAGAAACTAAAAGCCGCCCTTAAGGCCGGCAGCCTGCTTGACGTCATCGAGTTGCGGGAGACTCTGGAATGCAAGGCGGCCGAGTTGGCGGCCGAAAGAATCGAAAGCCGCCAATTGGTCCGGTTGAAGCAGGCCCTGCGGGAAATGGAAGAGAGCGCGGATGATTACCATCGCTTTTTCAAGGCCGATCTCGAATTTCACACAAGCTTGTCGGAAGCCACCACCAACCTGGTTTTCAGCGAGATGCTGAGCTTCCTGCTCGAAAAAGTGGCCGAACATCATGGTCAGTTTCAGACCCGCTTGCTGTCATCGGAATACCGCGCCCACTCCATCCGGACGCTCAAACAGGTCCTGGCCTGCCTGGAGAGAGTAGACGGCCGCGGGGCGGCGGAATGGATGCGGGATCACTTGAATGCTATACGCCGCGAGCTCAAGGACATCCTCTGATGGCGGCGCCGGAAGCCCAATTTCGGCGTTCCGCTTCATCCCGCACTCGCTGCGGTGTACGCAAAGTACACCTCGCTCGGCGGGGATCCGCATGCCTTGAACTTGAGCATCGGGCGCCGCCATCCGGAGCGGCAATGCCGAGGGTATGAGGGTATGGATATTATTTCTCTTAAAAGATAATTTCATTTCCGTTTGAGCTATGCTTATTTTGTTCATGCGATAAGTTCATCCGTTCAATATTGTTTGGTTTTATTATCAATCAGAGGCCTGCACAAATTTTGCAATAAGAAAATTTGAAAAAGTGTGAAACACCTTCGGAGGATTGATCGCGGCTGGAATCGAAACGTTGCCCGAGGAATCAAGGAGGTCGTTCATGTCGCCAAAGTTTCAAATTGTTGCAAGCCTCGAAAATAATGCGCTGCACCTGCAGATGCTGGGGGAGTTCGATGGCAGTGCAGCTTGTGATCTGATCAAGAGACTCGAAGAAGGTCGTTCAACCGCATCTCAGGTGTTTGTGGACACCACCAGCCTTCGCAGCGTTCATCCGTTTGGGAAAACCGTATTTGAAAACCGGATTGGGCGATTATCCAGAACAACGCCCGGACTCTGCTTCATCGGGAAAAACAAACACTATTTTCAGTCATGATTATGATGAATTGGGGTGCTAGAAACTCGACAGTACCTCACTGATTTTCTGCTCGAGCTGCTCGATGTTGAAAGGCTTTTGGATAAAGCCCCGGCAACCGCGTCTGAGGATGTCCAGCGCTTGGCCGTTGAGGCTGTAGCCGCTCGACAGCAGCACCGGGGTCTCGGGGCTGAGGGAGTGCAGGCGGTCGAAGACGACGCCCCCGCCCATGCCCGGCATGATCATGTCGAGGATGACCAGATCGATTTCGGCTTGATGCTGGGCGAACAGGGTCAGCGCCTCGGCGCCGGATTGCGCGACCAGCACCTGATACCCCAGCCGCTCCAGCATCTGCCGTCCGATGTCGGCCACGATGCCCTCATCTTCCACCAGCAGGATAATGCGAGCGGTCTTGTCGGCACGCCTCCGGGCCGGGGGGGGCGGCAACGGCGCGGCTTCCTCACCGGCAGCGGGAAGATAGATCCGAAAAATGGACCCGCGGCCCGGCTGGCTTTGGACCGTTATAAATCCCCGGTGGTTTTGGATGATGCCGAAGGCGGAGGAAAGCCCCAATCCCGTGGCCTGACTGGCCACCTTGGTGGTGAAGAAAGGTTCGAATATCCGCGCCTGGACGGTGGCATCCATTCCGACCCCGGTATCGACGATGGCGATGCAGGCGTAGCGGCCGGCGGCGGCGTCAAGCGGTTTCAGGGGGTCATCCGGGGCGAGAACCGCGTTGGTGCTGGTGAGGCGCAGCTCCCCTCCGTCCGGCATGGCCTGCCAGGCGTTGACGAACATGCCCAGCAGGACCTGTTCGATCTGGCCCTGGTCGGCCTCCACCGGCCAAAGATCCCGCTGCAGATGGGTATGAACCGTGATTTCCTTTTTGGACCGCCCGAACATGTCCGCGGTCTTGGCCAGCACCTGATTGAGGTCGGTGATCCGGACCTCATACTTTCCGCCGCGCGCAAACCCCACGATTTGACGGGTGAGTTCGGAGGCACGCTGCACCGCGGTTTCGATGTTCTTCAAATAAGCGGTATCGCGGTGGTGCGGCTCCTTGTTGAGCATCAGCAGGGAGATATTGCCCTGAATCGCCATCAGCAGGTTGTTGAAGTCGTGCGCGATGCCGCCGGCCAAGGTGCCGATGGCTTCCATTTTCTGGGCCTGCTGGACCTGGGCGGCCATTTGCTGGCGCTCTTTTTCCGCCTGGCGTCGGTCGGTGATGTTCTCGATGATTCCGAGCCAATAGCGAACGCTGCCGGCCGCATCGCGCAGGGACGTCGCGCGGACGATCGCCCAGATGAAGCCGCCGGCCCCCGTCACACAGCGCTTTTCCTGTTGGTAGGAAGAAGACTTGCCTGAACGGACTTCGTCACTCAGGCGCCGGGTTTCTACGCGGTCATCCGGATGGGTGATGTCGGTAAACGACAGGCGCAGCGCCTCTTCCCGCGCATAGCCCAACATTTCCAGAAAAGCCCGGTTGATTTCCACGAACCGGCCCTCGGGATCGGCGATGGCGATGCCTAACGGTGCGTTTTCGAAGACGGCCTGCAATAGCTGCTCGCGCTGGTTGAGATCCATGGGGTCACCTGTAATCGGGAAAGGGCGTGCGGTTCATGCGGACGACCCTCAGCTCTTTTTGATTATAAATTTGTCTTCACCGCCGTCCTGCATAAAGACCCGGTCGAAGCGTTTGACCGCGCCTTGTTCATACCACTGCTGGCCGGCTTTCCGGCAGCGCGCGCATGCTTTCCGGGGGATGTGAACCGCCAGGACGTGGGGTCCGCGGTCGGAGACGGAGTCGATCCGCAGCGCCCCGCCGCAGGCGTCGCAGAGCCTTACCTCCTCCTGCTGCGACTCTGAGAACCCGTCGGTGTCGTAGTAAATGCGGCGGGTGCGGCGGTGGCTGCCGCCCTTCTCCAGCATGCTTTCGCGCAGCTGGTCCCGCCCCCGCCAGCAGGATAGGACGAGATCGGCGACATCCTTGACCGCAGCGGTCACCGCTTCGGACTGCCGGATCTGGCGGCGGTCGTAGTCCGGCTCCCGGACGTTGCTGTAGTCCAGGCCGGCCATGGCGAGCACGATTCCCAGATTGACGTAGGGAAGGGCGCCCTCGATGGAGTAGCCGCCCTCGAGCACGGCGATGTCGGGGTTCAAGAGAGAGGTCAGCTCCGCATATCCCTGGGCCGAGAAATTCATGTTGGTGATGGGGTCGGTGTAATGATTGTCCTGGCCGGCCGAATTGACGATGAGCTGCGGTTTGAAATCGTCCAGGATCGGCCGGACGGTGTGGCGGATGACGTGCAGGAAGCCTTCCTCGCTGGTATGGGGCGGCAGCGGGATGTTGAGGGTGTAGCCCACGGCATTGGGTCCGCCCAGTTCGCCGGGAAAGCCGCTGCCGGGATAAAGCGTCCGGCCGTCCTGGTGCAGGGAAATGAACAAGGTGTTGGGGTCGTGCCAGTAGATGTCCTGGGTGCCGTCGCCGTGATGGCAGTCCGTGTCGACGATGGCCACTCGGTCCACGCCGTATTTGCGCCGCAGAAATTCGATCATGATGGCTTCGATGTTGATGTTGCAGAAGCCGCGCGACCCGTGCGCGACGCGCATGGCATGGTGGCCCGGGGGCCGCACGAGTGCAAACCCTTTGTCGACCTGCCGTTCGAGTACCGCCATGCCGACGGTCTTGGCCCCGCCGGCGCTGATGAAATGGGATTCGGTGGCGATGCTCCAGGCATCGGGAACGCAGAAATGAACGCGCTGGATGTCGGCCAGAACCACGGGGTCCGGCTTGAGCTCGACCACCCCCTCGATGTCAAACAGGCCCTCTTCGAGGATCTGGTCCTGGGTGTAAAGCAGCCGTTCCTCCCGTTCGGGATGATTCGGGCTGATGGCCCAGTCGTAGGCCGGGAAGAAAACCAGGCCGACTCTATTCTTGGCTTGAAGCATCATGTACGTCCCTTAAAAATCCGAAGCACGAAATCCGAAATACGTCAAATTTTTCTGCGCTATGCACCAGGCCCTATGCGCTCGGCTCGCCGCCGGCCGCGAGGCTTCTGAGCAGGTTGTCATAGCCGTGGATCAGCCCCGGCTTGACCTGCACCCGCACGCGGATGTTGCGACCGATGGTGGTGAAACCCCGCACCATGTTGAACTGCTGGCTTTCAACGACCTCCATCTCCAGGGAGTCGGGGTTGGCGCCGCGCTCCAGGGCCTTGACCCGCAGCAGGTTCAGCGCCTGGGTCGTGGCGGTTTCCAGGTTGTAAGCGTCCGTGATGGGCTGCAGGTAATTCTCCGCCGGTGCGCTCGCCACCCTCTGTTCGGTGTCGGCAAACAGCCCGACCTCGCAGGTGGTGCGCGCCAGCGCCGCCCCGATGGCGTTGGCGACCTGCCAGCGCGGGACGACCCGCACCTGCATGGAGGTCAGGCGCTGAAGGTGCTTGGCGAAATAGGGAGCGGGGCCGCCGAGGACCAACACGGAACGGGGCCGCACCTGATAGCCTTCCTTGAATTCATGCAGGGTGTAGACCGGCTTGCCGTTGATGTGCGCCGTGAGCCGTTCGGCGGCCGCCAGCATCGCCCGGCAGGCGGTTTCGACCACCCGGCCGGCAAGGGTCCCGACGGAGATTCCCATTTGGTCCGCCACGGGCTTCAGACCGATGCAGGCAGGTCCGCAATCGTCAGCAGACATGTCTCCGACGGCCGCCAGGGCATCGGTGGGTGTGGGCACGCTTCCGCCGAAAAGCACGGCCGGACCTTCCCGATCCGGGCCGACGGTCAGACGGCTGTTCCGCCAACGCACGGCGCTGTCGCCGCCCATGCCGATGGATAGCGTCTCCAGGGAACGGATCAGGGTCCGATAAGGGCCGATGGCGATGCCGTGGGGGTCGAGCACCGGCGCGCGGCCGACCAGGACCGCCAGGTCGGTGGTCGTTCCGCCGATGTCCATCACGATCGCATCCTCGTCCCCCGCAGCCATGGCAACCGCGCCCATGACGCTGGCCGCCGGTCCGGAAAGGATGGTCTGGGCCGGGTACTCGATTGAGGCTTCCAGCTTCATGTTGCCGCCGTCGGCCTTGAGCAGGCGCAGCGGCAGGTGCATGCCCTTGGCGCTCAAGCTGTTCAGCACGGCATCGAAAAACGATTTGTGAATCGGGTAGACGGCCGCGTTGAGGTAGGTGGTGGCGATGCGGCGGCCGAAATTCAGACTGCCGGACACGCGGTGCCCGAGGAATATTTTATCGAAGGCATCCCCCAGCAGTTCACCGATGCGGATTTCATGAGCAGGGTTGCGGACGGAGAACTTCCCCACCACCCCCACCTGGCGGATTTCGCTTTCCCGGAAGCGCTCGGCGGCGGCTTCGATCTCCTCCGGCAGGATTGGTTCGACCTCCCGCCCGCGGTGGTCGATCGAGCCTTTCACGCACACGTAGTGGGGATTGGTGCGAAAATGCTCGGGGTCGATTCCAGGGCCGGAGGACACGATCATGCCTACAGCCGGGATCGTGTTCTGAATGACGGCGTTGGTGGTCAGCGTGGTGCTAAGGACGATGCGCCGGATGGCGGCGGTATCCACGCCTTCCGTAACCGCGTCCAGGCCCTTTAAAATCGAGCGGAAGAGATCGGATGCATCGGTGGTTACCTTGACCTCCCGCAGCAGACCGGCGTTATCCAGCAGAACGACATCCGTGTGGGTACCCCCGACATCCAGCCCGATGATCATGCAGTCTTCCCGGTTGTATTTTTGCGGCGATTCCATTAGAGAAGTAACGGAAATAGGTATGGCTGTCAACGGCTTCGGCCCCGTGCGGGCCTGGAGGTGAAGGCATGATCGGCAAAACCATCAACGAACTGACCGTCGGTGACAGCGCCCAGTTCTCCAAGACGGTCACCGAAACGGACGTCTATCTGTTTGCGGGGATCACGGGCGATTTCAACCCCGCCCACGTCGACGAGGAATACAGCCGCAAGACCTATTTCGGTACGCGGATCGCTCACGGCCTGCTGTCGGCGGGGTTCATCTCAGCCGTGCTGGGGACGCGGCTGCCGGGTCCGGGCGCCATTTACCTGCGGCAGGAACTGACGTTCCTGGGCGTGGTCCGAATCGGGGACACCATTACCGCGCGGGTGGAAGTGACCGAAATCGACACGGTCAAGGGCCGCGTCAAGCTGCTGACCACCTGCGATAATCAGGAAGGCACGCGGGTGATCACCGGAGAAGCCGTGGTCAGCCCGCCCCGGCCGCCTAAAAGTCCTGCTTAGAACCTGAAGGGCCGGCCGGAGGCGGATGGCTCCGTACCAACCGAAAGGGTTCTGCGGCACATGACCTTTCCCACGGTTTGGGCGTTGATCGCGGATTGGAGCGTTCGAAGATAGTCCATCAAATTAAGGGTAAAACTCCTCGCGCGGCTTAACGCCGCCACGCCATCAATCGAGAAAAAAGCTTCTTAGCAAAAGGTGTAAGCCGAGAGCGGTTGTAGGCATCTGCGACCTGGCGCACGGCTTCGGCCTGTGTCGGATACGGATGAATGGTGGCGGCAATGTGTTTCAGCCCCAGTCCGTTAGTCATCGCCAGGGTGATCTCGGATATCATGTCCCCCGCGTTGGGGGCCACGATCGTGGCCCCGACGATCCGGTCGGTGCCCTTGCGCACATGCACGCGGACAAAGCCCTTGGTCCGGCTTTCGAGAACGGCGCGGTCCACCTCGGCCAGCTCTCGGGTGAAGGTATCCAGCGCAACCCCCTGCTCCTCGGCCTGTTGCGGATAGAGACCGACGTGGGCGATCTCCGGCTCCGTGTAGGTGCACCATGGGATCGTCAAGGCGCTCGCTTTGGCCTGGCCGAAGAAGAGAGCATTTCTGATAACGGTCCGCGCCATAAAATCGGCGGCGTGCGTGAATTGGTAGGGCGAGCAAATGTCCCCGGCCGCGTAGATGTCGGGTTGAGTGGTTTGGAGCTGATCGTTGACCTGAATCCCCTTCTTGGAATACACCACCCCGGCTGCCTCCAGCCCCAACCCCTCCACGTTCGGAGAGCGTCCGGCGGCGACCAGGAGCTTGTCCACGACTTCGTCGTATCGCTTGGAGTGCGATTCCACCGCCAGGCGCACCCGCCCACCATCCACCTTGGACAGCTTCAGGTCCTTGCCGCAGCATAGGAGCCTGACACCGTCTTTGAGCAGGGACTCCAGGACGATCCCGGAAGCGTCACCGTCCTCGCGCGGCAGGATGCCATGGGTGGCCTCGACCAGGAACACTTCAGAGCCGAACCGTGCAAAACTCTGGGCCATCTCACAACCGATGGGTCCGGCGCCGATCACGGCCAGCCGCTTCGGCAGCTCCGTCAAGGAGAAGAGGGTCTCGTTGGTCAGATACTCCACCTGATCCAGCCCCGGGATGGGTGGAGCCGAGGCCCTGGCGCCGGTGGCGATGACGGCTTTCTTGAAGCAGAGCTTCTCCCCCGCGACCTCCAGTGTATGGGAGTCGACAAACCGCCCGTTGCCGATAAAGACATCGACCCCCAGTTCGCTGAACCGCTTCACCGAGTCGTGCGGGGCGATCGACGCCCGCAGGCGGCGCATGCGTTCCATGACCTGGCCGAAATCGACCTGCACCCCCTCCGGCACGCGAACTCCGAACTCGGCTGCATCCCGCACGGCAGCGGCCGCCCGCGCTGCACCGATCAAGGCCTTGGACGGAACGCAGCCGACGTTGAGACAGTCCCCGCCCATCAGATGACGTTCGACCAGCGCCACCTTCGCGCCCAACCCGGCCGCGCCGGCCGCACTGACGAGCCCGGCGGTCCCGGCACCGATGACGACCAGGTTATAGCGCGAAGCGGGTTTTGGGTTCGTCCAGTCGGTCGGATGCACCTGCGCCACCAAATTCTGGTTGTGCTCATCCCACGGGCGAATAATGGGGTTGCTGTTATTTTTCTCCGACATGGTTGGCTCCTTTGCTATGAAATACGGGCGGATAACGCTTTTTTGGCCACGCGTGTAACGAATACCGTTACCAGGACCGTTGCCAGCAGCCCGACGCCGTAAAGCACCCATTCGGCGGTGGTGCGGGTATGATCCCCAGCCCCCAGACTGGCGAGGTCTCCGGCGAGCGATCCTAAATACACATACATCACCGTGCCGGGAATCATGCCCAGCCACGATGCAAAGAAGTAGTGCCGCAGGCTTACCTTGGTCAAGCCGTAGGCGTAGTTGAGCAGGTTGAAAGGAAATACGGGGGAAAGCCGAGTCAACAGGACTATCTTCCACCCCTCCTTCCCCACGGCTTCGTCGACCGCCTTGAATTTCTTATTGCCGGCTATTCGTTTAGCCACCCAGTTTCGTGCCAAGTAGCGCCCGCCGAAGTCCTTGTCGACCACTGTCTTTCGGAGAGGTAAGGCCCCCAGCGCTTCCAGTTCTTGGTTCGGGCGCCATCGTCGCCGAGTCGAATCGATTCTGCAGATTTAAGATTCATAAACAACCTTCTCGTGACAGCTTTGAAGATGGGCCGTTTCCGCAGGCACCGGATCAGCCTGCAAAGGGCTCTCTGAAAAAAGGGCTTTCCTTGAGCGCTCCCCGAAAGACCGTGTGGTCATGGGTTTCAACCGCCATCATCACCTTCCGGCCCGAGCACTGCCAGAGAGGATACTGGCACAAATACAGCTTGCCGCCTTTTCCCAAAGAGGCGTTGGTGATGTTTTCGAGTTCGTGCAGTGCCTCAAGCGACCAGCCCGCATTCTGCGTCCACGACATGTCGCCGAACAGTCGGAACCGCCCCCGTGCCTTCACGGCTACTTGGGAAATGAAATTCGCCATCGTTTCCGGTTTGGTGGCACCCCGGCTGAGAACGAGCTTGCCCTTCTTCCTGAGAGCATCCACATCCCCGGCGCATTCCCGAACGGCGCCGAGAACACGCTCTGCAGAAGCATCGGGGGCCACTAAAAGCACAGTCTCGTCGTTTGCAAGGCCCTCCAGCATATAAGATGCCCCAACATCAACGGATTCTTGGGCATTCAGGGATAAATGCGTCACGTGTGATCCATCCGGCACAGTCAAGCCCTTTATTCCGAGGGATATTGTTCGTTGGTTTGGGGAGACCGCACGGCCTTCGATATAGGCATGCAGATCTTGGAATTTAAACCTGCGCTCACGTTTGCCGCCCACACGGAAGCATCGAAGCTTTCCCCCGTTGGTCCAACGACGAACTGTCATCTCGGAGACGTTTAAAAACTCAGCTGCTTCTTTGATGTTCAATAATTTTTCCATGTCAGGGTTCCTTCTATCGCCAACGGCAATGAATCGTCGGGCGGATAGAAACGCGATATGATTAACGGTCCCGAAACAGCACCGTCATGCCGGACTTGATCCGGCATCAAGAAAACCCATCGACTCCGGCGCCTGCCCCGGGACCTGATCCGGAATTCGCCGAAATGACAAGGCTCGGCCTTACGTTTGCCCCAGGGGAACCAGAAGCGCGGCGCCGGTCATGCGAAGGGCTTTATCCTCCTCATTCATGCACTTGGTCTTGACGGCCTTCAGGATTTGACCGGCCGCTGTTTCGTTCCAAAACCATTTGTTGAATGCCGCACTGTCCGGCAATGCCGTTCCAGGCCGGGCAATAGCGGCCTCAAAATAAAATGCCTTAAGATCGTGTGCGGCCAAGCGCAGGGCCACAGCAAGGGAAAGATTCTCTATTGGAATCTCTGTTGGCTTCCCGGAAGCATACGAGGCGAGCAGGTTCGATGTCGTATCAGGCTTGAAAAGCCCCAATGCGGTTCGCCCACGTCGTTCGAAGCTTAGGTCATACCAGGGTCTGAGTGAGGCTATTTCCCGCTTGAAGGCGGATAAGAGTTTTTCCGAATCCGTCTCTCCTTCGGAAGCCGCTTGCAGGTTTATCGGGCAGGCCCAAACGGCAGATTCCGTGTCGGCGGCGGATGGCGGGGTTCCGTCGGTATCGGGGAAATCCGCAAGCAGAGGTCCTTCCGCAGCTTCCAAGAGCATCAAGGCCGACATAAGCACTTTGTTTTGAAGATCTGCATTCTCGGGCATTCCCAAGGGCCGTCCCAACTCGAAGGGAACCCAAAGTGCTCTTGGCGGCCGGATGAATTCGGTTTGCTCCCGGATCAGGCTGATCTGGGTGGTTGGAATTCCCTCATCTTCCAGGTAATGAGCGAGCGCGCCCACGGCGCGCGTGCAGAAAGGTCAGACCGGCACGAGGATCGCCGCGTCTACTCGGTCGCCTTTCAGAAAACCGGCGATATCGCGAATCCCCGATTCCATGGCGGCCGGGTCGGTGGCTCCCATGAAGGAGTAATGATACGCGGCAACGCTCCCGATGGTTCCGTTCGCGGCCAGTTCCTTCAAGCGGTCCAGGGGAAAGACAACGTTCCAGTCTTGCTGGAAGCCTGTCCGATCAAAGTTGGTCGAGATATGGGTCATCACAAGGTCGCGAGCACTTATGTCGCCTGGAATGACCCGATAGTCTCCTGTCATACCCTCAAAAGGCCGGTCGCCCCTGCGGTGCAGTCCAGCGGTGGAAATGATGGCCACCCTTCTCTTTCGCAGCTCCGGCCCTGACACCCAGGAATGCTTGTCGAATGAAGGACAGGGTAGTTTTTTCAGATGGGAGCGCATAGGCTCCGGCATTTGGTCGAGTCGCGCCATATGGGGCCTCCTTTTTATTATTTTTTATATTTTGATATACAATATTATACAAATAAAAGGCAAGTCAACGCCTCTTAACCTCCGTGGCTGGACCCGTCCGGCTATTCTGAAAGAAGCCCGCCTATGCTTTGAGTTGTCTCAGGATATCCAGGGCGGTTTCGGGTTCGGGCCGGACCGTGTGGTCGAGATTGACGTCCGCAGCGCTGATGATCAAAAATGACGTGACTCCCCAGGAGGACATGGGCGATCAAGGAAAGAATTGAAAATTTACACTCCGTTCAGACTCCAATCGTAGTCGAGGAATTTCACCTTAATCCGATCGCCTTTTTCATCGAGCTGCTTTTTGAGTTCCGCTTTCGCATAGGTGCGGTAGAAACCGGCCGGGTCGTCGTTGAAGTCGCCCGCAAACCACTTGAATATCGAGCTGACCCACAGGGTGTCTCCCTCCAAGCGGTAGCTGTGCGATGCGTTGACAAAAGCGCGGGTTGCCTTGTCCAGCTGGGAGTCAAGAGTGCCTCCCCGGAAAGGCTCGGAAACGAGCGGTGGGCAGCTTTTAGCGGCACAGTTGATGGCAAAATGAACGCGCGGGTCCTTGAAGGTTGGCCTCAGAATCTTGTGCTCGATGTCATCAAGGGTCAATGTCTTGCCGTTTAGGCGCACGAGTTCCTTCTTCCATGGCGATTGAAAAATGGAACCCAGGTCTTTTATTGATTTCAGCCCGGGGTAGCCCGTCAGGATCAGTTTGATGGTCCATGCATTATAGGCGTTGATGTAGAATGCAAACTGCTCATTTCGGTCAAGACTTTCAGGGTCAACCTTTTCAAGAGTCGAAAGATACTGATCCAGCCTTGCTTCATCAGCTTTGAAACCAGCATAATCCACAACTCCGTCCCTCACATGTTTGGCCAGAAGAGCCCCGAACCCGGAATGGTCAACGGCAACTGCGGTAGCAGCATGGGAGGCAGACAGAAAACTCGAAAATAGTATGGTTATAAAACAGACTAAGGATATCGAAGCTATTTTTTTGATGCGTTCCATTTATCCCTCCACTCCAATACAACCGCAAAAGAAAAATCCTTGCCCAGTAAAAAACCCCTAAAGGGCGAATGACTCCCATGGGGCGTTTCGTAAGCCGTCACAATCCTATTGCCCTCTATGCTCATCGGCCGACTGCTTCTTTGGCGATTTCAGCGAGCGTTTTCTTTATGTTCTGCGCTGATGGGCATTGTGATACACCATGACGGGTTGCCAAAAATAGAGGGTCGTTGTACCCAAGCCACACTTGGCCAGACCCATATTTAACTGAACGACCGGACAATTAGATAATCAATCTTTGTGGATTAACAAGTGGGGTCAAATAACTTTAGCTGAGCCGTTTGTCTAAAGTTCTTAAGAGCGTTCCACAAATAGTTGTTAGCATGGCCAAAGATGATGAGTCCGTGCCTTTGTCGAATCTTGATGCAGGTGGAAGGGATTGGAGTTTAACAGACGTAAGGTGCCAATTTAGAAAATTAAAGATTTGATGTTACGCAGATTACTGGGCATATCCTTTTCTCAGATTTGCCAATACGTTCCCGATGGGAAAGGAAATGAAGGAAGCCGGTCTACTCCGTTGGTGGGAGAATAAGAGTCCCGAGCCATAACCGGCTTCCAAGGTGAGGCTTAAGCTATTTTTTTATGGGCAGGACGTGAATCGCTTTGATGATCAGCTCGATCTGCTCTCCGGCCTTGAGCTTCAGGTCGTTGACGGACTCGGTGGTCAGCACCGATGCCATCTCGTGGGGTTCGGTCACTTCGAACTTGACCAGGGACATGACGTCACCTTTTTTGATGCTTTTGACCGTGGCTTTGATGCAGTTGCGGGCGCCGTACTTCATGGGGGCCTCCTTTTTGATGAGAAGGTTCTTATGCGGACCGAAGCGGGTCAGAGATTGACCACCTTGTCCGCCAGTTGCATGGCCGTTACGATATCCAGCATGTTGGTCGTTTCGCCGACCATTTTCCTTTCCAGCAAATTGAAATGGTTCAGGCAGGTGCCGCAGACCAGGATCTTGAGGCCCGCATTTTCGTAGGCTTTGAGATCGTCTATGACCTCCGAGCCGTCGATGGTGAGCTTCACCCCGTTGTTGACAAAAACCAGCCGCCACAGCTCCGGCCCCATCTCCTTCAACGTGCGCAGGAAGTTGACCATCAGCTTCAGGCCCAGTTCATCGTCCCCGACCCCCATCCGGTCCGTCGCGCACATGACCATGATCTTCTTCAAATCCGCTTCCGGGACGCTGGTAGCGCGTGGGGCGGGGGCCGCTGCTTCTCCACAGCGGCCGATGACGAGGTAGTCGCCTCCCTGTTTTTCCAGGTTGGTTTCAAATCCTTGGGATTCCAAAAACCGCTGTACGTTTTGCTGAGAGGCGGCATTGTCGACAATGACCCTCACGGCACCGGGTTTCTCCTCTTGCAGAGTTGCCTTGGTGTGCAGTACCGGAGCCGGACAGGCCAGTCCACGCGCATCGATTTCTTTCATGGCAGAGCCTTTCGTGCTTGGTTTGATAGCGTCTGGTGTTCAGCGCGTTATTATGGCGCGCGCCGCCACTTTATCGGTGGCAAATTTTTTTTGTGGGAGTGGCTTCCAGCCACGATCGCACCGCGGCAGGATGCCTTACCCCCAAAAAAGAAATCGATTTTCGCTGAAAGATGAGCCGGACAATTGCTTTTCAAACGACCCAGATTCTCTCATCCGCGCCAGCGAGCACCTCTCCGATCTCCGCGGATTCGACGACTCCGGCCTGCTTCAAGGCCTTGACGAGATCGACGGCTTGGGCGCCGTTCACGCCGATCAGCAGCCCGCCTGACGTTTGCGGGTCGAAAAGCAGATCCTGACGGGCGCGATCCACCTCCGGTTCGATGACAACCATCGCCTCTCGGAATTCTTTGTTCTTGTAAGCACCGGCCGGGATCAGGCCCATAGAAGCATATTCCAAGGCTTCCGGGATGACCGGCACGCTTCGCGCGTACACCCGTACGCCTTTGTTGGCGCCGGACACCATTTCGGCCAAGTGGCCCAGCAGCCCGAAGCCGGTCACGTCCGTGCAGGCATGCACCTCGAAGGCGGCCATGACCTCGGCGGTGGTTCGATTCAGCGCCGCCATGAGGTTCGTGACCCGGCCGGTCAGCTCGGCGGAAGCCATCCCCGCTTTGATGGCGGTGTTGACGATGCCGGTGCCGATGGGTTTGGTCAGCACCATGCGGTCCCCCGCCTGGAGATTCTTCTTGGTGAGCACGCGCTGCGGGTGCACGAAGCCCGTCACAGACAGCCCGTATTTGAGCTCCTTGTCCTCCACGCTGTGGCCGCCCACCAGCACCACCCCCGCCTCCGTGAGTTTGTCGACTCCGCCCTGGATGATCTGTCGCAGAATCCCGATGTCCATGGTCTTGATCGGAAAGGCCACCAGGTTCATGGCGGTCTTGGGGGTGCCTCCCATGGCGTAGACGTCGCTCAAGGCGTTGGCGGCTGCGATCTGTCCAAACCAATACGGATCGTCGACGATGGGCGTGAAGAAATCCACGGTCTGGATCAGGGCTAGGTCGTCCGAAATCTTGTAGACCCCGGCGTCGTCCGCCCGATCGAGTCCTACGAGGACGTTCTCATCGGTCGGGAACACCATCCCGCACAAAGCCCGATCCAGGTCCCCTGGAGCCAGCTTGGACGCTCAACCGGAACCGGCGACGGTCGTGGTCAGGCGAATATTTTGGTCTTTGGAAGTGGAACTCATCGATTCGGTTTTCCAACTCGTTGATCCTGGGAAGAAAGCGCCAACGCTTCACTTCTCATCGTTTGCAGAAAAGGGACCTGACAATTCATTTGCCTGGAACTCATGATGTTCTCCGCAAACGGGGCAGGGCGCTGACAGCCGGATACGGGCGTTGAGGTACTTGTTGCCAAGGTCGTCGACCGCGATGCCCCGGTTGTCCGTAATCTGAAAATCTTCGCTGAAAAAGGATTCCTGCCGCAGCGGGCAGATGAATAGGAATTTCATTTCAAAAATCCATAAAAACTCACTTTTTGAACTATTATCATCAATTAGCGTTTTTCCAGAGCCTGAGCTACTGCCTTAGGAATCTGGTCAATAATCTCGCTCACCTGAGTCATAGGTGAGGGTGCAGCCAGCCGGCCTGCGATCCGGTTCGCCAGCGCCGCCAGAACCGCCGCTTGGCCAGCATCGAATCCACCGCAGATTAGGGCTGACACAATACCGGTCAGGGTGTCGCCGGTCCCGCCAATGGGCTCCAACGCTTCTTCAACAGGGCTGTCGATGGTGGCGATGATCCCTTGCCGATTCGCGACATAATCAACACGGCCTTTGACCAGCAACAGGCGTGCAGCGTTTTTATGCTCATAAGAGCGGATGATGAGATCCGGGATCTTTTGCTCCTCATGCAAGATGAAACCCCGGGTGTAGAACGGGTGCGGCGCTTCCTCATCTGCCAGAAAAGCCAGTTCGCCCGCATCCGGTGTGAACAGATCATAATCCTCGGCCATGCCGCTCATCTTGGCGGCATACATGAACCCGGCGTCCGCGATCAGCTTGGGCCGCTTCCGGATCTTCCCGATCGCAAAAAGAACCTTGTTGTGCCAATCGACATCCGGCTGAAGATAGTGAAAC
>Ga0105105_10000318_pt1 | contig 22130 bp, 24 predicted proteins | sample PPLLaktember2015_4_FD_79108 | JGI IMG/M metagenome (GOLD analysis project Ga0105105, IMG submission 79108) | Freshwater sediment microbial communities from Prairie Pothole Lake near Jamestown, North Dakota, USA - PPLs Lake P8 Core (1) Depth... | ecosystem: Environmental > Aquatic > Freshwater >...
AAAAAAAAAAAAAAAAAAAAAAAAAAAAAAAAAAAAAAAAAAAAAAAAAAAAAAAAAAAAAAAAAAAAAAAAAAGAAAAAAAAAAAAAAAAAAAAAAAAAAAAAACCGTTTGCATCAGATAATAGATGTTCATTGGTTAACTTGAGAAACGATTTCACCGGACTCGCCTTATTGAGCTTACTTTTTTATAGGAGTTCAGGTTGCAGTACCTCATATTGATATGAAAACAAACATAAAAATAAGAAAAGAACAACTCACCCAAGATGAGAGAAAGGTCCTTAGCGCGCTTCAGAAAAACTCAAAAAATACCATCAGTTCAATCGCAAAAGACTGTGGTGTGTCAAGACAAAAAGTAAAAAGGATTATCACACAGTTGGAAGAAGACCAGGTCATCTGGGGATATACGGCGATAACAGATGAGAAAAAACAAGGACAACTCAAATATGTGTTGTTGATAAAGCGGTCGATGAACAAAATCGAAAAAGAAACAGCAGAAAAAATCGCGTTCCTACAATATGACGATGAGTATACAAGACAGGGAATAACCATTGAAAGTAGCTATTACATTCATGGTGAATATGATTGGATGATTATTTTTACTACGCAGAATCTCAGAGATGCAAAAAAATTCAGCACCATGCTTATAGAAAATTATCCAAATATCATCATAAAGGTGAACCTCATGCAAATACTGTATTACCAAAGATCACACCATATCAGAAGTCCTTCACCACAGGAACTATTTGATTTTTTATAAAACCATGTTAATGATTGACCGATAATCTTATAAAAACAGTTCTGCTTCAGAGTAAAAAGAAGGACAGGAGGCAAATCAGATAATTATCAGAAAACTTTTAATAAAGACCTACTATTTTACCTCCGCGTTTTTCCGTTGAGTACGAGGCAGAAAATGGACGACGAACTGATAGAAGACATGGTCCGCAAAAAAGATGAATTTCAAGATAAAGCGAATCAGTTGAAAAAAAGCAGAGACGATTTGCATGACCAGTCCAAAAAGATGGCAAGAGAACGTGATGACCTCAACGCAAAGGTTCGGCAGATACGAAACCAAATTAGTGAACATAAAAAGAAACGTGATGAGTATAACGAACGTGTGAAGCACGCAAAAGAACAGCGAAATGAATTTTTGACGCATCATCTTGATCTGAAAAAGAAGATCAAAGAACTAGAGCGGGAACGAGCCACTAATTCTGGTGTGAATGTCAATGAACTCAAACAATATCTCAGAAAACTTGAAACCGAGCAGATGACTCAACCAATGTCCGCTCAAAAAGAAAAAAAACTGATTGATACGATAAAAGGAATTGCTTTGAAAATCAAAGATGCAGATGAAAAATTAAATAAAGATCCAAAACTCAAAAAAGCAATCGAAGAAGAGAAACTGACGCGCCAGAAAGCAGAGAAACAGCATGAGCTTGTCGAAAAAATGGCTAAGAAAGCACAGGAAGAACACCAAGGGATGCTTGAACAGTTAAAACAGCTTGATAAACTCGTGAAACGAACAACAGAGATTCAAGAAAATATCGTGGTAACAAAAATTGAGGCAGATAAACTCCATAAAGATTTTATTGACCATGTCAACAATATTCACGAACTGGAGAAAAACATCTCGAGCACCGAGAAGAAGAAAGAGAAAAAGAAAAAATTAGCTGATGTCTCTGCTGCCCAGAAAGAAGCAGATGATATATTCGAACGTTTCAAACGCGGAGAGAAACTCAGCACTGAGGATCTGATGGTTCTGCAGAAAGCAGGATTATTATAAAGAAATACATCTTGGAGGGACATTGAAATGCCTTGTGAACTTTGTGGGAGAGAGTGTAAAGGCGGTAAAGAAGCGATTATTGATGGGGCAAAAATGTTCGTCTGCCCCGATTGCATGAAATACGCAGAAGGCTTTGTACCACAAGAACCAGTACGAAGCAGCAGCCCGCCCCAACCAGTACGAATTCCTGTAAAAAAAACACAGAACATAGAACGAGATATCTACAAAGATAAGCGCATGGAAAAAGAACTGGTGGCAGACTGGAACCATCTTATCGAACAAGCACGAAAAAAGAAAGGACTCACCAGAGAAGAACTTGGATTCAAAATCGGAGAGCGAACCGTAACGATCGCAAAACTGGAAAACGGCGACCTCCGACCCTCAGATCAGACAATAACAAAGCTAGAAAAAGAACTTGGAATCCATCTCATGGAAGAAGTAAAAGAAGTTCCCACTGGATCACAGAAAGGAACGCAAGCCGCATTCACTCTTGGTGATTTTATTAAACCAGATAAGTAAGACCCATGAAAAAAAACGATTTCTCCGCAGCACTACAAGCATTGAAAGAAGGAGAACCAATTATCTATCCAACTGACACACTCTATGCACTTGGTGCAGATATCTACAATGAGACTGCTGTGAAAAAAGTTTTTACTATAAAACATCGACCCTTTTCGATACCATTGCCTGTTGCGGTTTCGTCAATCAAAGAAATCGAAACTGTCGCATTCATGAATGAAGCCGCATGGAAAATTGGTGAAAGGTTTTTACCAGGAACCATCACGATTATCTTGAAAAAAAAACCTTCAGTCCCTGCTATTGTCACTGCGGGTTCTGACACGATCGCGATACGGATACCACATCACCCGATTGCCTTACGATTACTCTGCAAATATGGTCCATTGACCGTGACAAGTGCAAATATCCATCAGAAAAAAACAAAAGGTATCATCAAAGACATTCTTCAACAGTTAGAAACATCCATCCCGGTCTGCCTCCATGATGGTAGAAAAGAAAAGCCTCCTTCGACGATAATAGATCTTACCATAAAAAGACCCAGAGTGGTTCGCGAAGGTTCTATTAGGGAAAAAGAGCTTCTGGATGTGATATCACATGGATGACTCTATGTATGAGAAGTACAAACAGGCTGGGAAGATCGCAGCAGACGCCCGTGATTATGGGGTATCTCTTCTTAAGCCTGGGACGCGGTTGTTAGACGTCGCTACCATGATTGAAACAAGAATAACAAAAAATGGTGCGGGTCTTGCATTTCCTGTAAATATCGCACTCAACACCCTTGCTGCTCACTATAGCCCCCGGCATGATGATCCGCTCTTATTCAAGAAAGGAGACGTCGTAAAACTCGATGTCGGTGCACATGTAGATGGCTATATCGCTGATACCGCAGTGACCGTTGAACTTGAAACACACCTCTATGATACGATGATCCGTGCATCAGACGATGCGTTAACAAAAGTAATCGAAGTCTTAAACACTCATCTCCCGCTTTCCGAGGCAGGGAAAACCATTCAAAATACTATCACATCATATGGGTATAAACCCATTGAGAATCTGATGGGTCATGGACTGGGGAGGTATGAGCTTCATTCAGGGGTCTCGATTCCTAACGTAGGAGCTCTTGGGGGAAAAAACACATTAAACGACGGTGATGTGGTCGCAATCGAGCCTTTCGCGACGAACGGCGCAGGTCATGTGATATCCGGGCAAGGCAGCAACATTTACCTGTGTAAAGATACCATCAAAGCAAAATTTATCCGGGACAACAAGACAAAAGTTTTGTTTGATAAAATACGGACACAGTTCGGGACGTTACCTTTTGCTCAGCGATGGTACCATGATGTGTTCCCTAAAGATGACCTTGTGATGAAAAAACTATCAATCTTAGGAGTCATGAGACACTACCCTCAGCTTGTCGAGGCTAAAGGCGGCATCGTCACGCAGAAAGAACATACCGTGATAGTAAGAGAAGATGGATGCGAGGTGATAACATAAAATCAGCCAAGAACAATGGAAAGACCGAATTAAAAATCATTCAATTAGAGGAGTTGAACTGGAAACAGCTCGATGCACTCGACCGTGACAAAACCATTGTGTTCATCCCTCTGAGTCCCTTGGAGGAACATGGTCCACATCTACCAATCGGTACTGATTTCCTCACAGCACGAGATGCTGCGAAAGAGGCGATGCGTGCCATCAAGAAGAAAAAACCTGAGCTAACAAGCGTTCTCTACCCAGCTATTCCTCTAGGATTTTCCAAGATGGCATCTGATTTTCCGGGTACTGTTTCGACCCAGATAAAAGCACTCAAGATGATTGTTTTTGATGTCTGTGGCTCTCTTGCGAAATTTGGATTCAAATATTTTGTCATCTGTACGTTTCATATGGACCTAGGCCATCTCAAAGGTCTCTATGGTGGTATGAATAAAGCAATGAAGACCCATCGTATTAAAATCATTGAACCCTGGGGACCATACTTTTACCAAAAAGAAGTGGAGAAGCGAGAACCACAAGTCGGTTTTGACACGAAAAAAGAAGTGCATGCCTGTTTCCGAGAGACATCCCTTATGAATTATCAATATCCTTATCTCGTCGACCCTTGTTATAAGGATCTCCAGAGTATTTATCGTGATTTATATTCACCTCGGGTCTTGGGAAAAACCTTCAAAGACATTGGGATAAGTGAAGGATATGTCGGCAGTCCAGCACGTGCTGATACCGATTATGGACGATGGTATTTTCAACAAATCGTTGAGACGTTGACCCAAGCGACACTGGATATGCTTGAGGGAAAAAAACCACCAGAGCTCCCAACACAGACGCAGTTGCTGATACGATCGATGTTCTGGTTAAAATAAATTTTTTTTATGGGATTCGATGAGCCCCATCTCCAAAATAGACGAGTTTTGAGTGGAACAACCAATTATAGAAACCACCAGATCGAATGAGTCTGCAGACTTGCTGCACCGTGAGGCCTAGTGCTAATAAACGGAACGTCTGGACAGAGGTTTTACTATTGGTCCAAAACACAGTATTTTGAGACCATCCCATGTAGACACTTGCCCCTGCATCAAGAAATTTTTGTGCCATTGATGTATCATACAACGCATAACAAGTCGCCATGAACACAAGGGAATCTGAAAACTCATTCTCAGTATAATAGTATTCAATGAACCCAGGGGTAAACGCGACGATCCCTTGGTCCCCTACCATTCCTTTCACAATGAGTTGATTCTGATACTCATAGGCGTATTTCTGTTCGGTTTCAGTAGTCCAAAACTCGCCTGTGGCGATGACGACGGCATCTGCTTGTTGATCACCGTCAACATCAAAATACCCTGCATGGGTATTGATATAGATGATATCTGCCGAAAGATTGTGTCTGATATATGATACGTCAACTGCTTGGTTTGCGAGATATTCAATCGAATAATCCTGTCTCAATAAAGTCGTGATGATGTGCTGGCATTGATAATGACCATACATTGATTCTGCGGGATTGAGGATGACAGCAGTCTTGTTGGTGCTCCCTTGGTATCGTTTATAAATATATGGATGGATAGGATTTCTCATGATATCTTTTTCCTCAAGGAAAGGGTCTAGAAGAACAGTGTACGATCCGTCGATGAATTTCACTGTAATCGATGTCTCGATAAGGCTTGCGTATTCAATCAATGGATGCAGATTGTACCATCGTTCTAAATCTTTCAGAGGATTTGAAGGGGTGTTGCATGAAGTTTGTGAGGCTCGTATCTCATGTAGCCCTTCCTGGATAATCGCATCAGAACGTATCAGAGGAACCGGTCCAAGGCTTTCAGCTGCGCATACCTGAAAAGATCCATTACTCAACCCGAGACCGAGGAGCAGGAGGATTGATAGAATTTTTGTTCTCAATTGGTTGACCATGTTCCCTATAGTACTCATTCATGAGAATTCTATATAAATATATCGGAGAAGAAATAAAAAGAAAGGGAAAAAATGAATCAGATGTTCAGACCAGCCCGGGATACAGCTCCTGTAATACCTGATCCATGATCTGGTTCATGACCTCATTGAGGTTCAGACATTGTAAGATCCGTATGGTGAACACTACGACGATAAGGGCGATAACCAGCACAACTGGGATCATGACAATCGCGGTGATAACACAAGCAAATGGGTTTGTGGTGTTCAGATTAAGTGGGAGTGGTGTATTGAGTTGTTGTGCTGAAAGCTTCGGTTCTGCGCTGCGGATCTCATCAATGAAGAGCGATGGATCGTTTTTCAAGCGATTCAAATGGGTTTTAAATTGAGCCATCGTAATGCCGCTTTCTTGTAAGAGGGCGATAACCCGTGGGTTTGAACTGATGACTTTGAGGAATTTTGCGAAAAAATCAGGGTTTGCATTCAGCAGTTTAATCGTTCGATCAAGTGCGATATTCAAAGAAGGTTGTACCGGGCGGAAGAGATGAGAATTCAATCCTTTCCCAAGATAATGAGACTGAATCGTTTGCTGGCTAACCGCGTGAATTGAACGTTGGGTTCGAACCGCAAACAAGGGTGATTCAATTTTTTGTGATGATTGTTCATCATTTGATCCGATCACAGAGCTAAATGAGGCAATCACTAAGAGAACAGCAGCCGTTATGGTTACTATCAGAGTCTTTTTCTCCATATTTCTTTCCCCAACAAACTTATCATTGTTCCTGTATTTAATTGTTGTCCTTGTATAATATAAACGGGAAATAAGGAAAAATGTTACGGGATAAGTACCTCTTTAAAGAGGAAAAACTCAGTGTCATAGAACTGGCGTTGTCGTTTTGTAGGCTCTGTAAACGTCCCCCCCATGACAGCATCGGTAAATGTATAAGAGTCGACAACGACGACAAGTCGTCCTATCTCAGCAGTGGTGGTATTGTTAAATTCGACAACGGCTGCATAGACTTCGTTTTTATCATTCGTTAACAGTTGGTCACCCCCGGTAATAGTCAAATAAGGAGACGTTATATTTCCAATCGGTATCTGACTTGTATTTTCACTTTCATTAGAGAAGAGGACTGAATCTGTCATGGTTGTGGTAATCCATATCCCAAAGTTCCCAAGCAGTTCATTTGCAGTTGATTGAGGATTCTTGATGCTGTCCATGAGGAGTAATCGGCCGCTGTTCTCAAAAAAGGTCGTCAGAAGCTGAACATCTGCCTCGGTGAATGGTTGTGTCGGGTTGACGATAACAATGATATCACCATTGTTCGTCGCATCTTTGAGTGTTGGTGCTATTGAAGGAACACAACCGACTCGTTGGGTCCAGACATAGAACGTCCCATAATTATTGGTGTTTTCACCAAGTGAAGATGTCGGTTTTACAGAGATGTTAAACGACGAATGCTGCTGCTCAAAGCATACCTGTGTATAGTCTTTCTGAGGGACGGGAGGGGGATAGGAGAGGTTGGTAAGATGGATGCAGAGTGGTGCTGCGAGTGAGAACGCAAGGATCCCGGCGAAGAGAAACATCCATAGGACCGTGAGTTTTTTATCGTTTCTGAGAAGAACGAGAAGGCTGATAAAAAATGTAATGGAAAGGGCAAAAAGAACGATGGTAAGATACGGTGAAGAATTCGTTCGATTCAGATAGTCCATGACGCCTAAGGTGAAGGAGGGGTACCCGTCAGTGAACAGACAGAAGCTGGAAAACACCGTGCTATCGGTGAATGCAACAACCCTGCCTGCTCCGTATTTCATCGCGGCTGCTTGGAGGAGATATCCGCATTCGGAGTCTGGAGAAGCAATCGATTCTCTGAAGAAGTTCTCAGTCGAATAGGTGCCAGGTTCGCTGATGATTCGATTCCCGATGATGATATTCTCCATGCGTACTGATGCAGAAAGGGAGGTCGGCTCCAGGGTGCAGGAGGTCATGAAATCGAATTGTGTGACATGGCGTATCACCGGATGGGCGAAGAACAGATCAGGTTCGTAAGTGGAGAGATCCCCAGTTCCCAGCTCATAGGTCGCATCGGTTTTATATCGAATCCCGAACTCTTCGGAGACCTGGTTGAGAAATGTGTTCATACCGAACACGTTGGTATGATCCCCGATCAAATAGAGTCCGCCACCATGTTCGACAAAGTCCTTGATCGATTGAATCTCCTGTGTGGTATAGCTTTCCGTTGGACATTTCAGGATGAGGATGTCGTAGGTGGCGAGAAGGTCAGGTGTGAAGGTCGTATTCATATTTGTCTCGACGACATAATGGTACTGCAACCATTGTGCCCATGAATAATAATTGTAAGTGGAGAGCAGCCCGTACCATTCGGTATCGAGTGGTCGAACCGTGTCTTCCCATTGACTATGGTATTCATCGATAAGGACGCGCCCATTTTTTAGCGACCCAGGGTCCTGGAAAAGAAACGCACTAGTCAAGGAGAAAATACACAGAAACATCAGGAATAATGCAGTCAGTTGTTTCTTTGTCAGACGCAATGATGGTGCTTGTATCGTCAGCTCAGAACAATCTGTAAGTGGAAGGAGTTTCATGAGCAGGAGTGCGAAGGGGATAAAACTGAGGGTCGTGACGAGAGGATCCCAGAAGACTGAAAGGTCTGCGGTGGTCAGGTACAGGACGAGAACAGCGACAAAACGCAGGATAGCGTAGAGAGCACCGGTGATAAGGAAAATCATTGTATTTCTCAGCATCTGTCTTTTTTTATAGAACATCACAAAGACAAACAATGCCCCAAGAAACATGTTCAAGGCGAGAAAGAAACCGAGTTTCTCCCAGGTGATTGTGACGGCAGAGGTCTGTTGGACAGTCTGGACAAACAGAAGACCATTGTTCGTGGAAGTCTGTACGCCTAGGATGTTTGCTAACTGGGAGATTGCTGGTGCGAGGATGTCAAGACGATGTCCATGGGAGATAAAGGAGATATAAACAGGGAAGACCATCATTTGAATCAGCAGGATTACACCGGCTAGTGAAATACCCAGAGGGATTGCTTGAACGCGTTCAAATTTATAGGTAAGCAGGGATGCAAGCAGTCCAATGATCAGAACCACTAACCCAAGGTTGTAAGGAAAAGGCACGAAGAGCAGAGCTGCTGCCAAGGGGACGAGAAGAGCTGTATATCGGATCTCAATCTGTTTTTGTACTGAGCGACTGATTCCAACGATGACGCATCCGATACCAACGATGACGCAGAGCGATCCTGCGACGAGATCCGGTATCATGAACTGAGGAATGAAGAACAACCAACTTGCTGAGAGGAACAGGAGTCCAAGCCAGAGGAATCGTTTCATGGTTGCCCCTCCGTCAAGGATAATTCATCGAGCAGGTATTTTATAAAAAGGATGTTCCCTGGCCAGTAGTCGTAAATAGACTCAAGGTTCTTGTCCAGCAGGTATTGGCTGTCACCGATCAGAAGGAGGCCGCCAGCTCCGTAGTTGATGAATACGACGAGATGAAACGTGAGATCATTCCAGGTGAAGTTATAGAACGAGGTTGTTTGATTATGTTGAAACGACACCGGCCAACTATCGACAAATCGTGGTTCGTTTTGATACAGGGTGATGTTTTCTTCCACATACGGGACAGGGCCTAATGGCGTCGGTTCAATATCCATAGCGAACGCTTGGAGGAGTGGGAGGGAAGCCTCCTTATCTTCATATCCGGTTGCAAGCAGGACGACTCCACCGTTTGTCATATAGGACTGGAGGAAGGTGACTTCGTCTGCGGTGAACGCTGCGGTCGGAGCATTAAAGATGATGAGGTCGCTTTTCGCTATTTCTTCTTTGGAAAAATCAGAGAGAAGCAGGGGGAGGAAGTTGTTTCGTTCGAGGTTTACGATCAGACCATTGACCGAGTTATCAGTAAACGATTCCATGGAAAAACGCTCACCATGGGATCTATCGATGTATACGATATTGTCTGAAAGGTCTGGAGTTGTGGTGGTGAGGGATAGAGGATTAAGCGATATAGAAAGCAACAAAGCGATGCATAGGAGCAGGGGAAACCATGCGAAGGAGATCGTGGGATTCTTGAAAAACCAAAAGACAAGGACTGCACCAATGAGTAACATCAAGGAGACACCGGTCTGGAACATGCTTGTTGTCCCGGTTTGTTGATTATGTAACCATGCAAATGAGCTTTGGACAAATCGATAAGAAAATGGGAGGGCAGCGTTCTGAAATGAAGAGGTGTCACCGAACACAAGGACCTTGCCTTCGCCATAATACGCACCAGCCACAAGGATGACATCCCCTAGTTGTTCTCCTTTGTTGTATTCATAATCACCCAGATACGCAATATCGCCATTCGATAGATTCCCATCATCAGACAGAACAGATGATCCAACGATGATCGGGAAGGAGGTTGAAGAAAGCTGCAGGGAAGCTCCGATCCCGTATTGAAGCTCAGCAGGACTAATCAGCGGAGCGGTGATAGGATGATACAGCAGGTGCGTGCAGGTGAGCCATTTGAGTTTCTCATCAAACGGAAGTGCTGCGTCGAACCGATACTGGATCCCAACTGGGGACAGCAGCTCATTTAAAGGGCTTTGCATGCCACCGACGTTAGTATGGTCTCCGATGACCAGCAGCGAGCCACCCTTGTGTACAAAGTCCCAGATGATAGCTTGTTCCTGCTTTGAAAACGAGATGTTCAAGTTAGAGACGACGAACACAGAGGCCTGGGAAAGTGTCGTCTCTGTGAGATTACGTATTTCTCGGACGGTCGTATAATCGGTGAGATTCATATATCGGGTGATATTCTGAGCAGGGGGTTGTGTCACATTCAGAAATTGTGTTGTATTTCCTACGAGTAACTCGGTTTTATAGCCTAAGGTTGATAGATAGATAGGCCAGAGGCCGAACATGCCAACTGCGTCTTTTCCGTATTTGCCGTATTCTGGGACATCCCAGGTTCCAACCATATGGTCTGCATAAAAGACAACCGTTTGTTCCTCGGTTGGTAAGGATCCTCCCGTTATGAAGAGAGTGAGTATCGACGTCGAGAGAAATAAGAGCACCGCTGCCCAGACTGCACCGCTCTTCAGATATCGTTTAAGATGGTTTTTTTGAGGTATTGTGACTGCTATTTCTTTGACGTGTGAGCGTAACAGGAAGCCAAAGGCTGGAATAAAGCAGAGGAGAAAGAACAACAAATGAAGGTTCAGTGCATCGCCTGAGGGATATGAAATCAGGTTGAGCAAGAGAAGGTAAAAAAACCAAACGATACATAAACCTATGATACAGAGGCAAAACCAAAAGATGTCTTTGCGTGTTTTTCTAGGGCTAGGGAGGAAACTACATATCAGGAATATGATTGCTACCAACAGGATCCCTAGTCCGCTGGTGGTAGGACCAAGTACGGAGGGGGTGTTTGTGAGTACACCAATGGCCTGGGATACCACCAGGGATGTTTGTTGATAGAGGTACCAGATTGAGGGGATGGCATGTAACAGGAGGAATACCAGTCCATACACAAAGGAGGTTATGGCGAGGAGGTGTAGTTCGTTTCTTCTGCGGTCTATCCCCTGAAGACTCAGATCGAGTCCAGAGAGAATCACAGGAACGCTGCAGACCCAGAGCAGATGCGTTTTTGTTCCAATAAGCAAGAGGAATCCAAAGAGACAGAGACTGCATCCTATCAGCAGTTTCATGATAGAAGGATTCGTTTTCGTAAGATTCCGGATGGTCTGTCGGAGGGGTAGGTTAAGGAGTACTACCCCAAGGAGAAGAAAGAGAGCGATGAGATGAAGACTTGAAACGCTTACAAATCCAAAGTTGGTTGAAAGCATATTTAGAACAAGAAGGATGCAGATGACATTTGTTGCGAAGAGACCTGCGGAGAAAAGCAGGCTTGAATCGTAGATTCTTTTCATCATGACATAGAAGGGAACCAGTGTTTTCATATAATATTAACTATTAAAAGACGTTAAAGTATATCTATAAAATAATGGGTAAAAAACGGTCTATACGAACCTCTACAGTCCTCATTTTCAAGCCTTTGAATGATTACTTTGGTCCTTGTGCGAATTAAAATAAACAATCTCGGTCTACAATTTCATTCGTTACCGCATTAGAACATATCGTAGTATAGGGAATGCATTTGGGAAGCGTTCTAATAATCTCATCCAGGACTGCAGGAATGGAATATTGTATGATTTTGGTATCTTCACTTTGAGTGTGCCCCAATCACTCTCTATACCAAGGCAATCCATCGCTTTTATTTTTATGATATATGTCCCCTTTTTAGCCCATGAATGATTAACTGTTTGTTCCGCTCCAGATAAGTAAGGACCAATCCATCCACTTGAGGTGTTATCCCCCCAATCTATGTAGTAAGAGATGGTATCACCCTCATTAACTGTAGCCATAAACTCATACGTGTAAATGATTCCGGGTTTACCTTCTAACGGACCAGTTATCAATGGTGTAGATGGTGGTACATTCTGAACAATGGTTATTGTAAGTGGCTCTGACCAGTTGCTTTCACCCCCGTTTCCTTTCAGTTTCGCTCGAATATCATAGACACCAGCATCTTCCCAGCCATGAAATACATAAATGGTAGAACCAGATGGATAAGGACCAAGCCATTCAGTGATATTCCCATCACCCCAATCCCATCGACAATACAACGAATCACCAGATGGGTCTGTTACAGGGTCGGTCCAGAAATTATATTCAACGTTTACTACTCCATCTATCGGACCATATAATACTGGAGGTGAAGGATGGATGTTGAGACCTCCGTAGAGTTTGAATGCCATGTCCCCATAGTAGTAAATGTCTGTCCAGTAAGATACATCTAAAATTGGAAATCCTTGCACAGGACAATGAAGCTGGTCTGGATTATATCCGTTAGTCACCCACCCCCATTGGGGCGGATAAGTCAATTTCGACTGGATTGCTATCCAATACTTGGTATTTGCTGTGATATTAAATTGTTCAGGTAAGCTCACATTATATTCGTACCAACAGTTATAGGGTCCAGGATCGCATGAGGTTCCATTCACTTGTGGCATGAAATAGGCTTCGAGTGCAGTGGATGTCGGGTCTTCCATTCCTGCCCCTGTGGGCATGTTGCCTGTTCCATCATCCGCGTAGAATATGATGTTGAAATCTATTGGATTCGGCCAGGGGGGATCCCCACCGAAGAACACACCCCACCAATGGACTCCTGTCACTCGACTATTATTAGTTATGATGAAATCATCAGCTACTTGTGAGTTGAAAGGATATTCGATATCGAGTTGTGAGGACCGCCCAGAAGAACCATAACTATCATAACCATAGTTGTCCCAGATAATAGAATCCAATTTTTTTCCTTGAGAAAATAGACAGGAAACAGAGTTATCAGTGTTTAAAAAATCTGAATCAATCGAATCATTGTCATCGGATGCTTTGACAACAGGAATGTTGATGCTTGGTGCGATTGCAACACCGAGGAATAAGAAGATAACAACAACGGTTAGACTTTTCTTCATTATATCCATTACTTTCCTGCCCCTTTTCAATTTTATAACACTATTCTCCTTTAAAAACCTATCCTCAGAAATCATATAACTTTAATGGTTTTTCCACAGGTGTCCTCCATGGGACCGTATGATCTGTGCATTTTCATTTTGTTATTTTGCCAAGGAATCTTTATATATGTTCATTGCCAACAAGGAACATGATGGGAGAGAATTTGCTCTCTTATCACAACGAGGTGAACGAGAGATGTATGAAAGCGAAGAACAGAACGAGGTTATTGAATTCTGCCTGAAACATGACTTGATTAGAAAGACAGATCAAGGATATATCATCAAGAAAGAATTTTTCGAAATCCTTGATTATTTTGATATATAATGGTGACTGCATGACATTAAGTCAAGAACAAAAGGAACTGATCCTAAAATTCCTCAAATCCTCAGCGCAGAACCATCAATTGGTAAAAGAAGTCACAACAAAAGAATAACTGGTTGTGACAATCCCTTTTTAAATATTTTTTTTATCATAAATATTTTACTGTCTCATCCGTCCAAAAAGAAAAATATAAAACCTTTTACATGATATCGATAGTCTAACAAGGATGGGAACGAAATGAAAAAACAAGAAAATATCTATGTTTCTCTCCAACTAGAAAAAGACATCACCTCAGGAGAGTTGTTAATAGCGATTCAGTTTGACCGAAACGCACCTAATTTCTTTACCAATAAGAACATGATCTCCTGGAGTCCCACCAGCGAAGAACTCAATTTCATCAACGAAGCATATGGAGTGATGACCAAAGCAAAGCACCCAAAACAAGATCCTTTGGACAAACCACAGAATCATGAACCACAACCACAGGAAGTCATCCGTGATGCAGACGAAAAAGAAATCCTGAACCGGGTCTTTGAGAAAAAAAGACCTCCTTATACCCCCTAAGCATCTAGACCTTATAGCCGTTCAAGCAAGGCACTCATCATCAATGGAAGCAGCACCGTTGCGTCGCCTTCGATGGTGACATTGTCCGCTTTTTCCGCGATTTTCCCCCAGGAGATCGCTTCTCTGGTTTGCGCACCAGAGAGGCTGCCGTCATACTCGACAGCGGTCGTAAGATACACGGCATAGGAAAGCCCGTTGCAGAACTGGTTCCACCAGATCACATGATGCTTGGAAATCCCGCCACCAATGAGGAGCGCACCTGTTTTTTTTGCGCTAAAGACAATATCGGAGAGGTCTTGTTCATCTTTGAAAAGATCAATACCTATGTGACGGTGTTCTTGATAATACATCCAAAGCTGGGAGCCAAACGCCCCGTCCATGATCCCTGGGATAAACAGAGGAATCTTGTTTTTCCATGCCCAATAGAGAATGGAGTCTTTGCCTTTTTTTTCTTTTTCAAGGCGTTTCCCAAATTCCCAGATGAGATCCTTGGTAGACCATTTCTGTTGCATCGAAAAGAGCTCACCAAGGATAGGTTGTAGCTTCTTTTCAAGGATCGTCCCATAACATTCCAAAGGGATGAAGATATTTCCAAGACGGTTGATTCCCTTCTGATGCAACTCTGCATCATCAGCCATGAACGACCCATGGTAATAATCTTTCCAGACCCGCGCCAGATCATGATCCAGGGTCCCGGTGGTGGTGATGATGACATCAACGAGTTTTCTTCGTACCATTTCCTTAATAATTCCTCGGGTCCCTGTTGAGATGATACAGGCAGGAAACGAGAGGAACTTCACACAGTCCTTTTCATGAACCATCCGCTCGAGGATATCGACACCGTCTGCTACCTTCTTTGCAGAAAAACCTCCGGAGCCGTACAGTTCCTTCATTAGCTGATTTGTCGTCATATTTTTTTTCAATACGATGTCTCGCACCGGTTGTTTTTTCATGAGTCTGCACCTATGAAACCGCGATTGCCCCATACCCAACACAGGAGGAATCAGGGTGGACCTCATAGGAGGTCCCATATTTTAAGAGTTCCGCTCTCTTCGCACCAAGTTTTTTTGCTGCAAGAAGCATCGCTGCGACCGGCCCAGACCCACACATGGTGATATGATGCTGCTCGACTGTTTCAATCAATCGCTGTGGATCTAATGCGAGAATCTCTTTTATGGCCAGTGCATCTTGCTTTTTTGCGTAAACATCGACACGCATCCCTGATGGTGGTGCACTGTTGTAGTTAAAGCCTGCATGGGAAAAATCACTACTTGCCACCAGCATTACTTTCTTTTTTGAACTCTGGATAGCCTTTGCAAGGATCTCCCCGACATCTTGAACGGTTTCATAATCCTGCATCATCATACAGACCGGGACGAACTCAAAAGTTCGGTCTTGCCCAAGATATTGTAAGAACGGCAGCTGGACTTCGATGCTATGTTCATACGTGTGCGCAGAAGCATCCTTGTCTATGATCCCAGTTGCGATGGATTGTGCTAGGGATTCATCAAGACGAACCATCCCAAACGGTGTTTTCCAGGCACCCTCGGTCATCACCGAGACACCGGAACCCATACCTGTGTGGTTCGGCCCAAGGACGATGAACGCCTCAGCAAATCCCTGTTCTGCCAGACGCCCGTACGCATGGGATGCGATCGCTCCAGAATACACAAACCCAGCATGGGGAACCACCAAACCCTTCAGAGTGCCACTCGCTTTTTGCATCTCCGGCAATTTCCCATATCCTCGAGTATCAAGAAAACATTCCTGGATTTGTTGTCTGAGGTTTTTTTCATTCCCCGGGTAAAACTGACCTGCGACGACAGCGTTTCGTATTGTTTTCACAACCCCACGTCCCAGCCTTGACATGAGCCGGAAACACATTAACCTTGCGCACAAAACATATAAATATCATTGATGAATACGGGAGTAAAACAGGACGGGACAAGCATGGAAACAGTCTGTCATATTGAAATTCTGAAAGACGGAAGAGATTTCGTCGCTCGAGCACATCTTGCGAACGGCTCAGTCAAAGAATACCGCCATCAGATATTCGAAGATGTCCTAACGGAAATGGTCATCGACCTTCAGGAAGAGCTCGCTGAATAAAAGAAAGCCCTCTTTTTTTTCTTTACAAACGTTCTGAATTTATTTTCCGAGGTACGGTGCGAGGAATAAGACTGCTATCATGACGAAAATAAGTGCGTACATGATATAGACCCAGATCTTCCGTCGTTTGTTGAGATTTTGGTACCGCTGTTTACACTCATCAGAGCATATTGTCTCTGAATCTGATGCGGCGATTGCTTTTCCGCAAATCTGACAATGCATGTGTTGTGGGATTTTTTCAGTCATGGTTCTCAAGTGGGCAATGAAGTACAGGCTGAAATAGTTTATTGTTCGTACTTTTTGCCAAATCATCCTCTGTGTTTGATTTTGACAAAGAGGATATGGATCGTTTGATGCGAGTGTTGCAAAGCAAATTATCATGGAAAAAAAGGGGAAAGATTGGATGATTGCACTATAAATTATTTATATCTAAAGATAAATTTACGCCATTGGAAAAACTACTAAGTCTGGGAGTAGAATGATGAAAAAAAACACAAACTCTTGTCGATCAAGAATTGGGACATTCACATCCATTGTTTTTTTGTTATTATTCACCCAAACGGCGACCGCAAAATCGATACTTGAATACCAGACTCTTTTGCAAGAAAGACTCCTCTATATTGCCGTAAGCCTTGTGTTTTTTTTCATCTTCCATCATACGGTATGTTCGCGGATATCTTATGAGGGTTCAAAAACAGGCGAGGGAGGTGAAGAAGAAAAATGAGAAAGGGTATAGTCATAATCGTCCTGGCTCTTCTTTTATCAATCCCGGTAGTAAGTGCAGGCAACCAACCACAAAAATGTGTTGGTGAAATTGATGATACGACGATAATCCGTTGTATCGTCAACGGAGAAAGTATCCAAAAGGAAATGTCAGCTTCTACCATTCAAGACCTTATCGACATGGGGGCGTCACATAAAGAAGATTTCATAACCATCTACGATAGAACAAAATCCGATGAAGAAGTCGCTACCGCATTTGAGAATATCAAGCCGTTTTTCCAAGCATTGATAGATAATGGGTTGACAGATAAGACAGTTGATGAGTTACATACGCTGTTCACCAATATCCGTGAGAAAATTCGTCAACCGAAGTACAAACCAGCGTGGGAACCGCAGGATGGACCAAGACCAATGGGTATTTGGAATGGGATCCCTACACCATTATGGGCTAATATTATCTGCGGACAATTTGATGCTGGTTTCTGTGTAGGATTCGCAGGAGGCACACATCTGCTAATCCCAACCGTGGGCGCTGATGTATTCCTGACATACGGATTCCAAGGAACAAGTGTAAGCGTCGGAGGTTTTGGATATACGATCGCCGCCATGGGTTTTAACTTCGTCCTTGGTTTTGTAGGGATTCTATTAACCTTACCATTGGTGATGTTCGGGCCATATTTCCTGGCAGGAATGAGCGGTATGTTGGTTGGAATCGGTGTATGAACAGACTGACACGAAGAAGCTTTCTACCCTTCATCCATTCTTTAATTTTCCATGCAAATGAAGAAAATTATTTCGATTTCGATTAGCGCGATATTGATTGGTGCTGGTTTATTCATAATTAATCAAGAAACTCATGATGGCTTGATATTAAGAACCGATGACATAAGTAATTCACAAAATGAGTCAGCAAATTATAGTAATTTTGTTGAATATAACCAGGAAGAGCTTCAACTAAAAAAAGAAGTGGTGCAGTGTAAAATCACATTTCATCAGGATGATGTGATAGAGGTGTCATCGAAGATGGCTGTGTTGTATGTTGATGAAACCATAACATCTGCTTATTTTTTACTCACCGATGGTGAAAAACCTTTGTTAGAGCCAGTCTGTCTTTGGTATGTTCCAGAAAGAAAGTTACTTATCAGAACACCAAGAATACGGTTGTCAGTTGGAAAATTTTGGTTTGTCACCTTATTACAGGACAAAGTTGGTTCAGCATATAATACATCCGGACACTTTGATGTACAAGCTGGAGAGAGTTGGTATCTTACATTAGCTGTTCCAACGGTATCGGAGAAAAGCTATTTTTCTATTGTCTTTAAATCTTTGTATGATTCAATGGAAGTAACTCAACTGACAAGACATAGTAATTTAGAGCTGCTTTCACCGACTTACAATCAATTCTCAGGAAGGTACTATGCGATTAAATTCGGTATGTTCGGTGGAGGTTCCCTCTGTGATATCTCCAAAGAAATAACGGTAACAGACGGTTCTATTTTTTACATATTTGTTGCGGGTCATCGAAAAGGAACCATGATGGTGGGTCTACCAAATGGCGAGGAAAAACAATTCAATCAAAAAAGAATTATGGAGTATGCTTTCTTAGGCAATGAATCAGGACAATGGAAGGTTACAATAAAAGGGTGGTCTGTATATTTTAGGATGGCTATCGTGCTTTTTTACATCGATATCGATCCGCATATGAGCCAGCATTAGCTAAGAATTTTTTCGGGATTCAAGCATGTATTTAAATTATTACGAATGGGAAAACTCCATTACTCACTTAATAGTGACCTCTCCATTAATCACCTCAATATCAACAATCGTAGTTATTGGGATGCCGTAGGTTTTCGTTATTTCTTCTTTGCATGTTCCTTTGTAGACTGCGATAAAGACCCCTTTGACGACAACCCCGATTTCCTTCAACACATACAGCACAGCCTTTAACGTACCACCGGTACTGAGCACATCATCGACGAGGATAACTGTGTCTCCTTTTTTCAGTCCGTTGATGTACATCTTTGATTTTGAATACCCAGTTACTTGTTCTACTGAAACCTCACCAGGCAACCCGTACTGTCGTTTGCGGATGATTGTAAATGGGATACCGAGATCAAGTGATAATGAAGTGGCAAGCGGGATTCCCATTGCCTCCATCGTCACGATACGATCGAACGTCCCACATTTCTTAATATGTTTTTTCATCTCATCAGTGACTTCTTTGAGCAATTCAGGAGTGATGAACGGGACTCCATCGGTGATAGGATGGATGACATAGTCGTACACACCTTTTTTCACGATTGGTGCTTCATACAATGATTTCTCTAAATGTTTCAGACTCATAGTTCTCCAACCTCTTCGCAGGTTTTTTGCAGTACTGGAATGAATTCGTCGATAATCTGTTTTGTGATTTGCGGCATCAGCACCAAACGAATACAGGAAAGCCGTTCGACTTTGTTCACACGCCAGCCTTGTTCAGAAAGCTTTTTTACGACAACTCCAGGTTTCTTTAGTCTCACACCTATCACATTCATCGTTGGTTTCATCACAAGACTCAGCCCAAGTGTTGTGATCTTATTCTCGGTATATTGTGTGACATCCATGCAGGATTCAACCATTTTTTTATACCCATCTTGTCCAAGATATTGCGCAACAGCATACGCAGCAGCCACCGGTGCACCAGAACGTGTCCCAAGCATCCCTGCTTGTTTCTCACAGCTAATATATGGTGAATCCACACTGATGCTCTCAAGCCATTGTTTCCTGCGGACCATCAAGGTCCCTAAAGGAATCGCAGCATAGCCCATCTTATGGGAGTCAATTGAAATCGAACAGACTCCTTTGAGCCGAAAATCAAAATTTGGTACTTTGTAACGGAGCGTCTTTAGAAAAGGAATGACAAACCCACCGAACGCGGCATCAACATGGAAAAAGATATGTTCATCAAAACAGAAATCACTCATCTCAGGGATCGGGTCAATAGTCCCTAGCTCAGTTGATCCTGCAAGACCGACGACTGCCGTAGTGGTCGAACGAATCTTCTTTTTCAACAGTGAGACATCCATCACATACTCTTTGGTAACAGGGACTTCTACGAGTTTCATGCCCATCAGTGATGCAATCTTTTGGAAAGAGAAATGAGCACTTGTTGGGAGAAGGATCTCCTTTTTTCCTGAAAGTTGTTTTGCGATCCACATCGCAGTGATGTTCCCCTCAGTTCCTCCGCTTACAATCTGCCCTGCTGATGTCTTTGGTGCATGAAGAAGCTTGGAGATAAAAGCAATGTATCGTGATTCAATTTCTTTTGTGCCTGGACACAACTCTGGGTCACCAAGGTTGGTATCAAGAAACTGCATATATGCTTCGCGAGCGATCGGATGTGGAACTGTGCACATGGAACCTAGAATATGGCCACTGGTAAAACTAAAATCACGCTGATGCAAACGTGCAATTTCTCTGAATATTTTTTGTTTCTTTTGGGTATCGAGGAAAACCATTGCAGGGGATAAGAAATAGCAGTTAAAAAAAGAAACTGTACTGGAAAAAATCCTAATATCAAAGAAATTCTTTTCAGGTCAAATAACTATAAGAATTGACATTATAGGAACGTACAAGTTCTATTTTTTCTTCAAAATATACCAATAAAGCTCGTGTTTATTCGAAAGTTATATCAATTAGAGTGGAATATATAATTTTTTGTTAATGGAAATAAGCGGAGGAAAATTAATGAAAATCAAAGGAGCAAAAAATATATTCATTGTGTTTTTAATAATTTTTGCACTTCTTTGCAACAATTCTTTTGTTGTCGCCCAGCCACAAAAAGAGAGCCCTATCAAAGGTCTTACTCCGCTTCAATTTTCTATAACAGTTTCATGGAATGGATCTCAAACTTCACAACCAATCTCGCCAGGAGAAACTCGAGACGTTATTCTAGATGTTACCTATACTGTAAATAAAGGTTTATTTGGAGGATTGCTTCTTCATCTCCTGAAAGGCAAGTCTTTCTCCATTCAACTCTCCATAGAAGAGAAACCTGATTGGTGCGACGCTTGGTTTATCCCTGAAACTATGACAGGTGTCGTTAATCCCAAAGATGTAGAAATCCAAAATTCATCTTTATTCATCCATGTAAACGAAGATGCTCCAACTAATCATACAATTGGTGTGCTTAAAATTCGTTGTGCTATAGATGATATGAAAGGACCGTTCAAAATATTGACGCTTATCCAGGGATTTGAACAAATCTTTTCACTCCTTTTTATAACTGGTCCATAATAGACTACCATAATCCTAAAGGAAAACAGTAGTTTTCTTGAAAAGATATGTACAACAACATTTTAATAAAGGGAGAGCGATAGTAATATGACGTGATTAAAATGAAAATAAAGCTTCTGAGCAGGGAGACGGATAAAAATCAAGAAACAAAACAGATTATTAGTAAACTCAAAAAAGAAGACAAAATCGAGAGCATAAAAAAGGAGAGTAGTATCTTTCAGATCCCTGGATTCCAACAATATAATGCGTTGATGAAACTCAGAATTGTTGTGAGTACGATTTTTATCTTATGTACCTTTGCGATGATCTTGATCTTCGCGAATGGGTATATGATTTCAGCAGTCCTTCTCTTAATCGGTTACGTTATGCTGTTTATCCTTCTGTTGAAACTTTTCAGAGTGAGAAAACTCTGATATCATAAAACAGAGGAATGAAAAACCATCACATTTTAATATAGGTAAATGTATTTTGATTACATGATGCAAAAAGACACTTGGAAGCCAGAAGAGGTGACCACTTTTCTGAAACTGCCTGTTTATACCCGCGATGGAGTCTACGTCGGTCATGTTAAAAATGTGTTTTTAGAGTTGGATGAAAAGAGAGTCGGGAGCCTGCTTGTCACAAACACAAATCCCTCTTTGGTAGAAGGGAGCGTTGATGTTGCTGTCCCCTATCGATGGGTGAACGCAGTTGGCGATATCATTATTCTCTCAAACTTCCCTGGGAAGGTCGCAACGAAGAAAGACAAGCCCGAGAAAACGAAAAAAACACAAGAAGGCGAACAAAAAATCGATACGATCGAGTAAAACAAGGGTATTCTTCAGGCATCATAAGGAGAGAA
>Ga0105105_10000319_pt1 | contig 22063 bp, 22 predicted proteins | sample PPLLaktember2015_4_FD_79108 | JGI IMG/M metagenome (GOLD analysis project Ga0105105, IMG submission 79108) | Freshwater sediment microbial communities from Prairie Pothole Lake near Jamestown, North Dakota, USA - PPLs Lake P8 Core (1) Depth... | ecosystem: Environmental > Aquatic > Freshwater >...
CTCTGTCCGACCTGCCACTGTTTCGATTTTCAGGACGAAGGCGACACCTATACGGGCATACGGAGAAAAAACTGGGACAGCTGTTCCTTTGCGCTCTTTACCATGCACACCTCGGGCCACAACCCCCGATCGACGCAATCGGCCCGCTGGCGGCAGCGCATCATGCATAAATTCAACTATTTTCCCGGAAAATTCAGCCTCAACAGCTGCAGCGGATGCGGGCGGTGCACCCGCGAGTGTCCGGTGGACATGGGCATAACAGAAACCTTGCAAGAGATAACAAAATTATCGAAGTGACAGACAACACACAGAACGGACAGCAGAACATCTACATGCCGGCGATCATGAAAGTCGTCGAGAAACGCGACGAGGCTCCCGGCGTCAAGACGTTGCGCCTCGAGTTTCAGGACCCGGCCGAACTCGAACGCTTCAAACAGCACTACCGTACCGGCATGTTCGGGCTTTACGGCATTTTCGGCGAAGGCGAAAGCACCTTCTGCGTAGCCAGTCCCGAAACCCGCAACGAGTATATCGAGTGTACCTTCCGCCAGTCCGGAAGGGTGACATCCTCACTTGCCAGTGCCGAAATCGGTGATCTGGTGACCTACCGCGGCCCCTACGGCAACCGGTTTCCGATCGAAGAGTTCTACGGCAAAAACCTCCTTTTCATCGCAGGAGGAATCGCCCTGCCTCCGACGCGCAGCGTTATCTGGTCGTGTCTCGACCAGCGCGACAAATTCGGCAAGGTTACCATTGTCTACGGAGCCAGAACCGTTGCCGATCTGGTCTATAAACACGAGCTTGAAGAGTGGCGGAACCGCAGCGACATCGAACTGGTGCTGACGGTCGATCCGGGCGGAGAGTCCCCCGACTGGCAGCACAGGATAGGATTCGTGCCTTCCGTGCTTGAAGAGGCCGCACCTTCGCCGGACAACTGTGTCGCCGTGCTGTGCGGACCTCCGGTGATGATCAAGTTCACCCTGATCTCGCTGGGAAAGCTCGGCTTCAAAGAGGAGAATGTCTACACCACGCTGGAAAACCGCATGAAATGCGGGGTCGGAAAATGCGGCCGATGCAATGTCGGCTCGGTTTATATCTGCAAGGAGGGACCGGTTTTTACCGCCGCCGAAGTGGCCAGGATGCCGGCAGGCGACCTGTAGGACTAAAAACGGATGTGCAGCCCTCCGTCGCCCTTGCCTGAACCGAGGTATTCGATCGAACGAAGCTGCAGCAGCATGACCGGAAAATTCCGGTACCGCTCCCCTGTCGGTCGGGTTTTACCCCTGACCCGGTAAAGGGCTCCGGGTTCGAGTCTTACCGTTCCGAGTCCTGCCGGCACCGGAACGGCAACCCCTTCGGGTGAAGCCGAAAAATTCTTCAGTCGGGTATCGGAAAGAAAGACGAGCTCGTAGGCGACCCCGTCCTGCACAATGAAATTCCGGTTATCGATATCGACTCCCTGTTCCAGCGAAAATCCGCGGAGCGCGACCTCCATATCGAGGCGCCCCTCAACGGTTTTGCCCGAAAACAGATCACACCCTTCGAACAGAAAGAGCAGAAAAACACACGAAAAGAAGGCACTGAAATACTTCGGCATGGGGAAAAATCCTGCAAAATGAAATTACGTAATCGGTTAAATGACCGGTCTGCGTCTGTAATGTACGAAACCTCCGCCTATTTCTGCTATCGGAGTCCTATCCGGTAAAACCGGTCAGGCTGATGAAAATCGGGCGTTTCCCCGGCGGCATTCCACCATGGAAACAATCCGTAACGCGCCTCTCCCGGAGCTCCGCAGCATTGAAAGGACAGGATGTCGCGCTGCAGAAAGGGTTCAACCAGCCGGAACGAAAAAGTCATGCCGAAAGCTCCGGGGCGCACAAAGCGCTCCACATGCCCCGTCCAGGGCTCCCCGGAAAGCCGGCTGCAGCCGTCGGTCCTCACTCTCCGGTCGCTGAAGCGCAGAGCCAGCCAGCTTCCCGAAGGGTGCATCTCGAATTCAAGGTACCCGATCCCCGACTCCCCGTACCCGATAAAGAGTTCCGATACCGGACTTTTCCACAGCTCATCGACAAAGCATCCCGATCCCGTTACTGCGGCATCGTTCGAAGTAATGCCGGGGGAGAGTTCTCCCGACTCTGCCCCGGTCGTCCACCTCAGAAACGGCAGAGCCGGGTTCAGACGCGCATCCCGAAGACTCAGAAGCTGTTCGACATGAACGGCGATTCCGGCAGGAAAGGCCAGATCTTCGCATGAATATCCGGTCAGACAGCCCTGCAGCAGCGTCCAGGGAAAGCGCTCCTGCGTGCCGCCCTCAGCAGGATCTTCGCCCGGCTGCCAGAGCAGTCCCGCCCACGCCTTGCGGTCATGCTCTCCGGCCTGCGTAAAGGGTACGCCGCACGCCGCAAGCTCGGCGCTCCGGAAAAGCCCCGTGCATTCGACTTCCAGCTCGAGCGGCACGCCGGCTTTTTCACGGGCATCCGTTCTCATTCTTGAGGCAAGGGCAAGCACATCGGATGAAGAGGCCCCTCCGGTGTTGTAGATGAAGTTCGCATGGTAATCGCTTACTGCAGCTCCCCCTTCCCGCTCTCCCTTGAAGCCGAGCTCTTCGAATATCCTCCCGCTGGATCGCCCCGCATCATAGTTGTTCCTGAAGGTGGAACCGCAGCTTGGAAAATCGAAATGATGGCGTCGCCGCCGCTCCTCTTCGTAGCGAGCCATTTCGGCCTGTATCTCTTCGGGAGGTTTCGCAGAGGAGAAACGGAGCACGACGGCAACGACGATCTTGCGGCTCTGCATCAGCGAGGTCTCTTTATAACCGAGAAAAACCCCCTCTGCAGAGCTCCACTGAACACGGCCGAGCCGGTCAACGGTTACAACCGCCGAGGTAATCCCGGATATTTCACCGCCGAAACAGCGCGCATTCATGCGTACCGTACTGCCGATCCTTCCGGGAAGCATGTGCAGCCACTCCCCTCCAGACCGGCCTTTATCGAGCAGTTCAGCCGCGATGGCCGTATTTTCGGCTCCCGCCTCGCAGAAGAGCTCGTCGCGCGAGATCCAGAACATCCGGTCCATCCGCTCCATGGAGAGTACGATCCCGGGAAAGGGTTCATCGGAAAAGAGCATGTTGCTGCCGCTCCCCATAACCGCCAGGGGAAGACGGCGCTCGCGGTTCCAGAGCAACAGGTCGCCGATATGGCGGGTCGTCTCCGGCAGGGCGAAGAAGCGCGCACGACCGCCGATGCGGTAATAACTTTTTTCGCTGAGCGGCTCGTCCGCCTTAAAAGGACAGGGAAAGGGTGACTCCTGCATCTGACTCCGGGCTCCTGTTGTTTTTTTCGGGGTTATCTGCCCGTAACATAACCATCCAGGCCCTGTTTCCCAACCCTGCGGGCTCCTGAACGCCGAAACGGACAGCAATGCACAAGACTGCGGGATAACTCCATTTATTTTTTTATTTCAGTATGAAATGCGTAAATTTTCCCTCATTCCACAACAGAGCGGACGTTTGAGAACGATCCGCTGTTCGCAACACAACTCCCACACCCGGCAACCACATGGCGAAAAAAGCCTTATGCGTAGGCATAAACCGCTTCCGCAACTACCCTTCTGCCGCACTCAACGGCTGCGTAAACGATGCGAGGGAAATGAAAATGCTTCTGACCGACCACTTCGGCTTCAGCCCGAACAGCGTGACTACCCTGACCGACTCGAAGGCAACCAAACGGAACATCATGGCGAAGCTCCAGGCCATGGTCGAGGGGGCCGTTGCCGGTAAGTACGACTACCTTGTTTTCAGCTTTTCAAGCCACGGCACCCAGGTGCCCGATACCGGCAACGACGAACCGGACCTTGCCGATGAGGCATTCTGCCCCTACGATCTCGCCGAAGATGGCGGAGGATGGCATGCGGAACATATCATTACCGATGACGAACTGAGCCGTCTCTTTGCCGATCTTCCGGACAGGGTCACCCTCGAAGCGTTCCTGGATACCTGCCACAGCGGAACAGGGCTGCGCGCCGTCGATTTCGCGGCACGGCGCAAACCCCGTTACCTCGCACCTCCGTCGATCAGGGCGTTCCTTCAGACAGAGGCGCTGAAGCCTCGCGGCCTTGGCGACCTTCTGGCTCGCAATGAAGCCGTCCGGCACATTCTCTGGACAGGATGCCGGGCCGATCAGACCAGTGCTGATGCCCTGATCGAGGGAAACTGGCATGGGGCCTTCACCTTTTTCCTCTGCCGGGAGATCCGTTCATCAGCAAACACGCTGACAAGGCAGCTGGTGCTGAATAACATCCGGAACGCCCTGAAATCAGGGCGCTACAGCCAGATTCCGCAGCTTGAGTGCGAGGAAGCGAGAAAAAACGGCCAAAGCGGTTCATAAGGTTCATAATGGCGATGGCGAACAAGACGGCCAGACGCTTTTTTTCTGAAAAATTCTCTATCTTGGTGACGTTCTATCGATAAATCCTGAAGCGGTCGCTACCTGTTTTCTTAACCCTTGCGCGAAACATCCATGCCAGACACTACCCAGAACAGGGTGAACTTTGCCCTTGTAAAAATCACTACCGAACAGCTCGAGCTCTCAGTGGAAAACATAGCCGAAGACAAACCGGTCAAGATCAATGCCGGCTTGAACTTCGGCATAGACAGCAACCAGAAGCTGCTGAAGGTGCTCTTCAAAAACGTTTTTCTGCAGGACGAGATGCCCTTCATAACTATTGAAACCGGATGCATTTTCGCTTTCGATCAGGATTCCTGGCGTTACTTCACCAGCAACGACGACGGGCTGTTCATCCTCCCCAGGCATTTTGCAGGACATCTGGCTACCCTGACCGCCAGCACGGCTCGCGGCATTCTGCACAATGCGACACAAGACACGCCGCTGAACCGGTTTTTCATTCCGGCCAACAACGTCGAGGAAATGATACGGGAACCTGTCACCCTTTCCCTGCAGCCGGCAGAGTGACTCCTCTGGCGCCGCAAACCCGTTCCCTGAAGCCCCGGCAGTGTTCCGGGGCTTTGCCGTTTCCGCGCACGCCCGAGGAGGCAGAAAAAAAATAATTCAGATGCCGCTAACGGATGGCCGGCAATGGTCAGGAGCGTAAAGCAGGATGCGCAGGAAAAAAGCGGGCAAATAAAAAAGCCGCACGTCAGGGAGTGCGGCTTTTTCTGGTGGTGGGGACAGGACTTGAACCTGCAACCTTCGGGTTATGAGCCCGACGAGCTACCAATTGCTCCACCCCACGGTGTTTGTACTCTTAATGTAAGCAAAAATATTACATTTGCAAATACTTATTGTATCTGATTCCCGTTTATGTCTGTTCCCGACGGTTCAAGCACAAAAAGCCTCCCCTCCTGACCCTCTACGGCAAGAATCATGCCCTGAGAAACCTCGCCCCTGATGGTACGTTCGGCAAGATTGGCCACCAGTACGACCTGTTTGCCGACCATCTCCTCCGGACTGTAGTGCTCGGCCACACCGGCAAGCACCTGACGGGTTTCGGAACCGACCTTGAGCTGCAGCTTCAGCAGTTTTGCGGCCTTCTTCACCTTTTCGGCCGACAGCACCGTCGCCGCCCGCAGGTCAACCTTCTGAAAATCGTCGAAACTGATTTCCGGCCTTACGGCCATGCGTTCGGCGGCGACCCCGGCCTCCCGCTTTTCCGTATCGGCAAGCAGCCGCTCGATTTTTTTCAGTTCCGGCTCGATATCGGCATCCTCAATTTTGGTAAAGAGGATTTCGGACTGTTCCCGGATCCGGTGTCCCTCGACAAGCCGGGGAGAGAGCAGGCCGGAAAACTGCGACGACCCGCTTGCGATGGCATCTTCGAACGAGCCATCGATTCCCAGCATGGATCGGATTCGCCCTGCGGTATCAGGAATTACCGGATACAGCACAACGGAAAGCGCCTGACAGAGATTGAGCGATAGCGCCATGGTTTTTGCCGCGGCTTGCCGATCGGTTTTTATGACTTTCCAGGGTTCCGATTCGGTGAGAAAACGGTTTGCCGCTCTGGCGATCTCCATGCCGAGCGAGACGGCATCCCTGAAATGAAACTGTTCGAAGGCCTGATCCAGTTTTCCCAGGGTTTCATGCCAGTCGATGCCGAGCGAATTCCACTCTTCAACGCTGCAGGCGTGGGGCACCCTGCCATCGAATCGCGCATTGGTAAAATCAACCGACCGTTTGATGAAATTACCGAGCGTATCGGCCAGTTCGCCGTTCGTCCGGTTCTGGAAGTCCTGCCAGCTGAAATCGGTATCCTTGTTTTCAGGATAGTTCATGGCAATGCTGTAGCGAAGGGTGTCGGCCGGAAATTTTTCGAGGAACTCCCCGAGATAGACCGCATAGTTCCTCGATTTCGAGAACTTGCGTCCTTCGAAGTTCATGAACTCGGAGGCCGGCACATTGTCGGCCAGATTGTAGATTTCCGACTGCCGGCCCTCGTTCCATGCCATAAGGATAGCCGGAAACATGAGGGTATGAAAGACGACGTTATCCTTGCCGATAAAATTAACGACCCTCGACTCCGGATCCTGCCAGTAGGCTTTCCAGAGCGATGCATCCCCCATGGCGGCCGCCCACTGGCGGGTAAAGGAGATATAACCAAGCACCGCGTCAAACCAGACATACAGTACCTTCCCCTGAGCTTCGCGATCTGATATCGGTAGTTCGATACCCCAGCTGAGGTCGCGGGTAATGGCTCGATCATTCAACCCCTGTTTCAGCCAGGTGCGAGAGTAGTTCACCACGTTCGGACGCCAGTCGTGCTCATGGGACGCGACATAGGCTTCGAGCGCTTCCTGAAACCTTCCCAGCGGAAAATACCAGTGCATGGTTTCGCGCAACTCAGGGATGGCCCGGGAAAGCTTGCTTTTAGGGTTGAGCAGTTCGGTCGGACTCAGATGCGTTCCGCACTGTTCGCACTGGTCGCCGTTGGCCTCCGGATTGCCGCAGATGGGGCAGGTTCCGGTTACGTAGCGGTCGGAAAGAAACCTTCCGGCGATTGCGTCATAAAACTGCTTTTCGGTTTTTCTGCGGAAAATCCCCTTCTTTTCGATTTCAAGAAAAAACTCTTTGGCGGTGTCATGATGGCCGGACGAAGAGGTTCTGCCGTAGTAATCGAACGAGATGCCGCATTTGCGGAACGCGTCGAGATTCATCCGGTGGTAGCGGTCAACCACATCCTGGGGCGAAATGCCCTCTTTTTCCGCCGTGATGGTAATCGGCACGCCATGCTCGTCGGAGCCGCCTATATGAACGACGTCTTCGCCCTTGAGCCGTTTATAGCGGACATAGATATCGGCCGGAAGATAAACGCCGGCAAGATGGCCGAGGTGTACCGGGCCGTTTGCGTATGGAAGCGCCGTGGTGACGAGGGTTCTTTTAACGAGGTGCATAATGTATGGAAAAAATAGAGCACGGCAGCCGCAGGGAATCCCGTTCGTGAGGAAAACCGCAATACTGCCGTTTTAAAGGGGTTTTCAGTTATTTTTTGACGAAAAGCGTCGGGCACTTGTCGAAAGGGATTTTCCGCCTCTGGTCGTTCCTGATATAGCGAAGCAGAACCAGTTTTTTCTGCATATCGACGCTTTCGATGACGGCTTCGCCCGATGGCGTTGAAACCTTGCTGCCCACCGGCGGCACAGAAGGCGGAAGCCCGGATCCCTGAACATGCGGCCGGTCATGCTTCGAATAACCCAGACAGCATTTCGGGCGGTTGCAGATGCCGGTTATGTTGAAGGCATGCGTGTCGCTGCAGCTGGTGTCGGGATACTGCGACTTGTCGGCAAACGGATTGGCATGGATTTTCGGCAGCCAGCTCGAACAGCAGAGCAGGCAGCCGCAGGGCCCGAACGAATTGGCCCGTCGGGCCTCCTCGCGCGTGGTGATCTGCACCATCTGGATTCTCGCCTTGAATTCACCGGCAAGATCGCGCACCAGTGAACGGAAATCGACCCGATGGGCGGAGGTGTAATAGACGGAGAGTTTCTGCTGATCCATGCGAAGCTCGACATCGACAAGTTTCAGGTCGAGATCGTGTTTTTTAACCTTTGTGGTGCAGATCTCGCGAATCTCCTCCTTGCGTCGCTGCAGTTCGGCTATAACCAGCGAATCCTGCTCGTCGGCCAGACGCAGTATATCGAGCCGTTCGGTTCCCGGTTTGTCAAGCCCTTTGAGTTTCAGTTTTTTCATGGCGATCAGGCCGGTGGAGTCAACGATGCCGTAGTCGTAGCCGCCATCGGTTGCGACGATAACCTGCTGCCCTACAGAAAGGAAGAACCCCTCCGGGTTATTGAAGAACTCCCTCCTGCAACCCTGAAGCTCAACTTCACAGGTATAGCCGTTTCCGGCTTCATCCTGGTCCTGTCCGTAAATCTCACCGATTTCGCTGTGCAGCAGCTGCGACAAACGGAGCCTTACTTTTGCGTTGTCACCGAGCAGGCAACTGCAGATAACATTACTCATAACAACAGATGAATTAAATTCGCGATCGGGGCGGTTCTCCCGCCCTCAAGCCGGCTCGCCTTGCCGGAATCATCATCTCCCCATACCGAACAGCTTTCTGTACCGTTCCACTTTTCTGTTGACCGATTCTCCGCCCTGAATCACAATCCGGCCCGCATCGAGAGAACGGCTCATGACCAGGGCTTTCAGCCCGTCCAGATGATCCTCCGTAGTCTGCCGCATCATCGAGGTAAGTTCACCCGGAGAGGGGCAATCGGCGGAAGTAACCAGGAGCGGCGGTCTGAAGGAAAGCAGCAGTTCGGGTTTCTGTTCTTCAAGATATTCAATCCTGCTGACAACTGAAACAAGGTAAAGGGCACTCTTTCTGTGAAGAACACGCGAAACGATACCGGCAGTTCCTTTGAAGAAAAAAAGCGGCCGATGGTCGATATGTTCGATACGCCCCTGTGGGAAAAGCCAGAGCGCATTCTGGCGTTCTGAGGGAGCCGCGAGAAGTTCGGCGGCATAGTCGAGGCTTCGCAGCGCGCTTCTCCCGTTGGTGCGGTCAATGGAAAATGCTCCGAGACGGGTAAAGAAACGGTGACGGTTCAGCTGCGGGTACTCGATGATGATATGGAGGTTCTGCCGGAAAAACTCTTCGGTGCAGAGCTGCGACCAGAAGCCGTCCCACCAGTATGCGTGGTTGCAGTAAAACACAACCGGAATGCCGGTATCCATCTCCGGCACTCCGGGGTCCATGAAAACACGGAGCGTGTTAAAATATCGTCTGAACTGCCGGCGCGAATACCACCCGAACCAGATGGCATGAAGTCGGCTTCGACGGACCTTCAGCATCCGCCGCCCTTACTGAAAGGCTTTTCTGATACGGTTGACCGCTTCTTCAAGCGCCGTAATCGAAGCCGCATAGGAAAGGCGCAGGTTTTCCGGAGCGCCGAAAGCATCTCCGGGAACCGTGGCGACCAGGTGATCCCTGAGCAGATATTCGGCCACGTCGGCCGAATCCTTCATGAGCATGCCGTTGAAGGTTTTGCCGAGAACCCCCGCAATAGAGGGGAAAATATAAAACGCACCCTGGGGCATGGTGGTTCTGAAACCGGGAATGCTGTTGAGGGCGTCGTACATGTAGTCGCGACGTTTTTCGAATTCGCGGCGGCGTTCCTCGACGATGCTCTGGTCGCCGGTGAGCGCCGCGACGGCGGCTTTCTGGGCAATGGCGTTCGGATTCGAGGTGGTCTGGGACTGGATTTTGTCGCAGGCGTCGATCAGCCATTTCGGCCCGGCAAGATAACCGATTCTCCAGCCGGTCATGGCGTAGGTTTTCGACACGCCGTTGCTGACGATAACCCACTCCTTCATCTCCGGAATACGTGCCGGGGAGAACGGGCGGACATCTCCGTAAACGATCATGTCGTACATCTCATCGGAGACGACAAAAATATTACGGCCTTCAAGAACCTTCATGAGCGCCCGCACCTCGGCTTCGCTGTATACCGCTCCGGTAGGGTTTGAGGGCGAATTGAGCACAAGGATCTTCGTTTTCGGCGTAATGGCCGCTTCGAGCTGGGCCGGCGTCATCTTGTACCCGTTCTCCAGCGTGGTGTGCACGATGACCGGATCGGCACCGGCCAGACGCACCATCTCGGGAAAGCTCACCCAGAAGGGAGCCGGTACGATAACCTCGTCGCCCTCCTGACAGAGCGCAAGAAAGGTATTGGCGAGTGTCTGCTTGCCGCCGTTGCTGACGATGATCTCGTTTTCCCTGAACTCGATACCGTTGTCGCGGCGGAATTTCTCCTGAATGGCCTTTTTAAGCTCGGAAATACCGGAATTTGCGGTATAACGGGTAAATCCCGCACGGATGGCCTCGATTCCAGCCTGATTGACATGATCGGGCGTCGGAAAATCCGGTTCGCCGGCCGAAAGACTTACGATATCCTTCCCTTCCGCCTTCATTTTATTGGCCAGGCCGGTAATGCGCATGGTCTGCGACTCCTGCATGCTGAGCACCCGGCGGGTGAGGTGCTGCTCTCCGGGGATACTGGTGTTGGACATGGTTGTTAACTCTTGGATTTATGTTTTTTGGATTCATCAAGTTTTCGGTGAAGGCTTTCGAGCACCGAAGGGTGTACGAATTTGCTGACATCTCCGCCGAGCATGGCGACCTCCCTGATAATCGAGGAGGCCACATAGGTGTACTTGACGTTAGGCATCAGAAACACCGTGGTAACCTCCGGGTAGAGATGGCGGTTCAGGAGGGATATCTGAAACTCGTACTCGAAATCCTTGACCTGCCGCACTCCCCGAACGATGGCCCGTGCGCCTTTCTGACGGGCATAATCGGCAAGCAGGCCGTCATGCAGCACCTCCACGCTTACGGCCGGATAATCCTCGATGATCTCCCGGATCATCCCGAACCGTTCATCGACGCTGAAAAGGGTCTTTTTCTGGCTGTTTTCGGCAATGACCACCACAACCTCCTGAAAAATATTCAGAGCCCGCTCCAGCACATCGAGGTACCCGTTTGTAAAGGGATCGAACGTGCCGGGATAAATAGCTTTCTGTGTCATGAAGAACCCTCTTGATACTGAAAAAAAGTTACCCTTGTCATGCCGTAGTCCTTATGCATCAGGAAATACGGCAAATCGTGAAAATCCAGATCGGCCTGGTGCTCCACCAGAAGCATGCCCTCATCGGCAAGCACCCCGCTTCCGGCTATGCGTTCGATGAGGCGTTCATAATCCTCCCAGCTGTAGGGCGGATCACAGAACACGAGACCGAAAGACTCTTCCGTTCGATCGAGAAACGCCGTCACCTCGGAGCGGATGATGGCGACATCGTCCGAGACGCCAAGCCGGGAGGCCGTAACCTGCATGGATTTAAGGGCTTCCGGATGACGGTCCACAAACGAGACGAACCCTGCGCCCCGGCTCAGGGCCTCGAAGCCCATATTGCCGAATCCGGCAAAGAGATCCAGCACGGCAACCCCTTCAAAATCGATCCGGGCGGAAAGCGTATCGAACAGCGACTTTTTCACCCTGCTGCTGCAGGGGCGGATATCGCGCGATGGCGTGCTGGTTATTTTATGGCCCCGGTATGTTCCGGCAAGAATCTGCACGAAGCCCCTCAGGCCGGAAAATCGCCGAACCGGGTTTCACCGAGCAGTTCAAGGGCTCTGTGGGCTTCGTCCTTCGACGGAGGCTTTCCATGCCAGTTCGATCCGTCGGCCATCGTACCCTCGAAAAACGGTACGCCCTTGCCCATCAGGGTTTTGGCAAGCACGAGCGAAGGCTTTTTGCGGTCGTGCATCACGAGGATCCGTTCGACGACCTCAATAAAGGCCTCGATATCATTGCCGTCACAACTGAACACCTCCCAGCCGAACGCCCTCCATTTATCGGCGAACGGTTCGATATTCATAATTTTCTGCACCTCGCCGTCGATCTGCGCATTGTTGTAGTCGACGACTCCGATCAGATTGCCGAGCCCGTAATGTGCTGCGCTCATGGCAGCTTCCCATATCTGTCCCTCCTGGCACTCCCCGTCTCCCATAAGGCAGAACACCCTGTTGCGGCGGCCGTCTATGCGGTTGCCAAGCGCAGCGCCAACGGCGGCTGAAAGTCCCTGACCGAGCGAACCCGATGCAATCCTGATACCGGGCAACCTGGCCTCGGAGGTCGGATGTCCCTGAAGATAGGAGTTGAGCTGCCGGAGCGAGGCGAGTTCGCCGACGGGAAAATACCCTGAACGGGCGAGCACACTGTACCATACCGGGGCGATATGGCCGTTGGAAAGAAAAACCATATCCTCGTCGCCATGCTCCCAGAACCCATGGGGATTCTGCTTGAGCAGCCTGAAATAGAGCGCGGTAAAAATATCGGCCATGCCGAGAGAGCCCCCCGTATGACCGGAATTGGCTATGGCAAGCATCCTGATGATGTCCCTGCGTACCTGCGTGGCCATGGTTTTAAGATCTTCGATGGAAGCAAGCTCGAGAAGCTCGCCTTTTTTGTCGGCCGGATACGGAGCTAAATCTTTTGCCATTGTTATCGAGAGCAACATTCTTGGGAATTAATGAACCTGAACCTGAAGTTAACGGGCTCCGGGCATAAATAATAAAAAAAATTCACTCACCGCCCGGTTTTCTTTCCCGCAGAAACCTCCACAGCGAGAAAAAAAGAAAACCCAGAAAAAGAACCGAAACGGGGATGCTGTACAATGCTGCATAACGGCCGATCTCCTGCCAGTTCCTGCCCAGGAGGAGACCGCCGTAAAGCAGAAGGATATTCCACAGGGTGGCGCTTGTGGCTACGGCAAGCAGAACGAACGGGACTTTCAGGTGCATCAGACCGGCCATGACTGAAATAACCGCCCTCGACCCGAAAAGGAAGCGGTTCACCAGCACGGCAAGATAACCGTGGGCGGAAAACCTGCTGCGAAGCAGCTCCATATCCGAAGGGGGGAAAAACCGGTGCACGCTTTTCGAGAGCCGGTGCTGCATCGCCCCCCCCTCTTCGGTATAGATTTTCATGCCGAAATGACGGCTCAAGAGAAAAACAAGCATGAAGCCGGCCGTCGAGCCCAGTGAGGCCGAAAACAGCGCAAGAGGAAAAGAGATGGCGGTGTAATGGATCAGGTACCCGATGAAGGCCACAGGCACATCACCGGGTATCGGCGGTATAACGTTTTCTAAAAAAGCGATGCAAAACAGAAAAAGATAGACTGCAACGGGGTCCGCATGCTGCAGATAAGCAATTGCCGAATCAAGCATGAGTTATCCGGGTCTCTCTGTAAAAATTCAGTCAGTCGAGTTCAAGCACTCTTCTCTGCACCTCGCTGTATGCATCTTCAACTCCGCCAAGGTCGAAGCGGAACCGGTCCTTGTCCATTTTCTCGTCGGTATCGAGGTCCCAGAATCTGCAGGTGTCGGGGCTGATTTCATCACCGAGAAGAATCTCGTCGTGATAGCGTCCGAATTCCAGCTTGAAATCGACCAGTTTGAGCTTTCTCTGGGCGAAGAACTCCCTGAGTACCAGATTGATGGCCTCTGCCTGCTTTTTGAGCTCGGAAAGCTCGTCATAGGTTGCAACACCGAGCGCAACCGCATGAGATTCATTCATGAGCGGATCATCGAGATCGTCGTTCTTCAGATAAAACTCGACTATGGGCGAGGCAAGCACCGTGCCTTCGGCGAATCCGTACCGCCTGACCAGCGAACCGGCGGCGATATTGCGCACAACAACCTCAACCTTGATAATATCGAGCCGGCGGCACAGCATGTCGCGCTCCGAAAGCTTTTCGACAAGATGAGTCTTCACCCCGTGCGCTTCAAGCAGGGGAAAGAGTTTGCAGGAAATGGCGTTATTGACGACGCCCTTATCGGCAATGGTACCTTTTTTCTTGTTGTTGAAGGCCGTGGCATCGTCCTTGAACTCCTGTATGACAAGATCGCTATCTTCGGTCAGAAAAACCTTTTTCGCCTTGCCCTCATGCAGCAGTGTTGTCTTTTGCATACCCCTTTGGTTTAATAGAAAAATAATTACAGGAAGTCGCCTCCCTTGCTTGAAACCACCTGACCATTCCAATCCCTTCAGGTCATCTTTCCGTTTTCACCTTGCGTGCCGTCAAGACCTGAAGCCGCCTGCTCGACCGCTCCGGTCAGCACAATGGTGATCTGCTCATCGGTCAGGCCCTTGTCCTTGAGAAAACTCATGAACCTGAACACTCCGAGATCCGAAAGCATTGCCCTCGGCAAATCGCTCCCGCCGAGTCCCCTCGTCCGGCCGTACTCCAGAGAAGTCATGATCCAGTCCTCGATAAACTCTTCGGATTTGCCTTTTTCCAGAAAGAAACCGGTCACGATCCGCTCAACATCGCTCTGTGCCGGTTCGGGATGAGCCTGGAAAAGCAGCTGCATCTCTTCGGAAATTCTTGCCAGCACAATAACGGCTTCCCTGTCAAGAGCCTCTTCAAGGATATCCTTTGCCTGCTTCTTGACATCCGACTTATGAGTCATACTGTTATCTGGATCAATGGATAGAGAAAACCTGAATGATAACGCCAGAAAAATCCGGAATAGCCCTACATTCTACAATAGTAAAGAAAATATTTTTCAAAGATAAGCGTTTATGAAGAAAACCCTCCTGGGCATTTTCCTCTTTTCGGTACTGCTGGAGCCATGCCTGAGGCCGGTGCATGCCGCAGCGGAAAGCCGTCGCTCACTCCTGCTTATGTGGTGGAATGCGGAAAATCTTTTTGATACCCGCAACGACCCTCCTCCCGGCGATGACGAGTTCACCCCGAGTGGCCGCAAGGGGTGGACGGACAAAAAACTCGTGCTCAAGCAGCTCCGGATACGCCGCGTGCTCGAGACCATTCAAACCTCGCCGGATTACGGCCGCTATCCGGACATCCTTGCCTTTGCCGAAACGGAAAACCGCGGGGTATTTGCCGCTTCACTCGCAAAAACCGGCACAGCCTCCCATAAAATCCTCTATTACGAATCGCCCGATCCCCGCGGCATCGACATCGGCCTGGCATATAACCCCCGAAGCGTAAGGCTGACCTCATCGAAAGCATACCGGGTGCCCATCGACAACGACAAACCGACCCGCCATGTCATCGTGGCCGGTTTTTCCGCAGCCGGTCATCCGTTCCACGTCATGCTCAACCACTGGCCTTCACGCTCTTTCGACAGGGAGTGGAGCGAACGGAAACGCATTGCCGCGGCAAAGGTCGCCCGCCATATCGCCGACAGCCTTCGCAGTGCCGACACAAAAGCCGACATCGTCATTATGGGCGATTTCAACGACGAACCGGAAAACCGCTCCCTGAGGCAGTTCCTCGGTTCGTCCAGCGATGCCGAGAAAGTCCGTTCTGCGTGCGCCTCGCTTCTCTACAACTGCTGGAGCGGCTACAGCGGCATCGGCAGCTACTCTTACCGGAACCGCTGGGAGCAGATCGACCAGATCCTGCTCTCATGCGGCATGCTCGACAAAAAAGGACTCTCGGTACCGGATCGGCCGTTCCGCTGCTTCTGTTTTCCGGACATGCTCCAGATATCAGGAAAAAGGCCCTACTCGACCTACTACAAAGGGAAATTCAAGGGGGGATACTCCGACCACCTGCCCCTGCTTCTGAAGGTCACCCTGGAATCGGACTGAGCGCGGCCCTCTTCCCGAGGGGACAATGCGCAGCGTCCGTCAGGCGGCACCTTTTGAGGCCAGTGCCACAAAGTAATCTTCGAGATGACGAGTCCCCTTTTGAGGGGCAACGCTGTCGAGACGGCTTACCGACAGGGCGAAAGCGATAATATCGGCAATATCACGATTGATGAGGCGGGCAAAGACAAGAAGCAGATCGCCGATCCAGAGGGGAATCGGAATGGTAACCGGTTCGCGCCCTGCCACCCGGGCGGCAAGTTCGGCAAGCTCCCTGAAAGAATAAATATCGGGTCCGCCGGCATCGATCGCCTTTTCAGGGCTTTCGACCGCATCGACGCAGATTTCGGCAAGATCGGCCCCATGAATCGGATTGGAGCGCTTGTCGCCATCACCAATGAGCACCATGAATCCCGCATTCGCCATATTCATGAACTGCCCCATATCGGAAAAATAGCCTGTCGGACGAATCACCGTATAATCGATACCGGAATTGCGCAACTCCCCGACAAACTGTTCATGAGCCTGGATATTGGATATATCCATCATTTTATCGGCATTGAACACCGAGATGTAGATAAATTTCTTCACTCCGGCAGCAAGCGCAAGCTCAAGAATCCTCCTGTTCCCCTCGTAATCGACATCAAAACTGCTGTGCCTTAAATCCGGTCGGGTCATGCCGAGCGACGAAAACACGATATCGACACCTTCGCACAGGCCATCAAGCGTTTCGGGCCGGGTTACATCACCGGTCACGATTTCGTCGACAAGATCGTAAATCTGCGGTTCACCGTGCTCCCCCGCCGTTTTGATTTTTTCGGGATTCCGCACCAGGAGACGCACGCCGTAACCCCGCTCTTTGAACTCTTTGGCGGCATACCTCCCGATATAACCCGACCCCCCGGCAACAAGTACTTTTTTCATGAGAAGCTTATGCTGTATACGGTGACTGTTCGTTTTCTTTCTGAGTATGTACTCTTCAACCTTTCCGGCCGGATATTGGTTCGCTCAGGCGGTCATGTCACCTTCCGGTTCACTTCAACGGTAATATGAGCCAGCTCCTCATGGACCGAAAGAATCCTCTTGTAATACTCCGGGCCGACCTCCCGGTCGACGCCGAGAGAGAGAATGCAGGCGTATTTGCCCCCTCCCACACGCCAGACATGAAGATCGGTTATTTCCGCTCCCGTGCCATCCGCGGCAATAACCGAGCGCACCTCCTCCACTACCGGCGAATCCATCTCGGCGTCGAGCAGCACCCTTGCGCTGTCGCGCAGAAGTCCCCAGCCCCATACGGCCACCACGGCGGAACCGGCAATGCCCATCAGCGGGTCGAGCTGACCGATCCGCCAGAATTTTCCGCCGAAAAGAGCCACAAGGGCAAACAGCGAAGTAAGCGCATCGGTTAGCACATGAATGTAGGCCGATCGCAGATTCAGGTCATGATGGTGCGGCTCGTGCCCGTGAGGCCCCTCCGGAGAGTGCGTGTGCATGTGCCCCCCCCTGAGCAGCCATGCGCATGCCAGATTGACGGCCAGTCCTGCAACCGCAACGAAAATGGCCTGGTCATACTGTACCGGCACGGGAGCAAGCAGACGCCTGAACGACTCGTAAAACATCATAACGGCGATAAAAAGCAGAAAAACGGCACTGGTATAGCCTGCGAGCACCTCGATTTTCCAGGTGCCGAACGCAAAGCGAACATCACGGGCGAAGTGTCGCGCCGCCCTGTAAGCTGCTGCAGAAAGGCCGAGAGCGAGCACATGGGAACTCATGTGCCATCCGTCGGCAAGCAGGGCCATCGAATTGAACGCCCAGCCGCCGGCAATCTCGGCTACCATTGCCGCAAGCGTCAGAAGAACGGCAAGACGGGTATTTCTCTCGCCGCCCGGATTTCCTTCATGAAAAAGATGGTTATGCTGCATATCCGGGACAAAAAAACTTTCAAAAGAGGCATATTTAATATACTATACCCCAGTATAGAATAATCACCAGACGAAAGCAATGCCGCATACCAAAAAGGATAAAAAAAAGCTGCTGACCAGAATACGCAGGATACGGGGCCAGACCGAAGCGCTGGAAAAAGCGCTGGACGCGGGTGCGGAGTGCTCCGGCATCCTGCAGCAGATCGCCGCAATCAGAGGAGCGGTATCAGGATTGATGACCGAGGTGCTTGAAGGTCATATCCGGGATCACCTTGTTTCGGGAGAACTCGACGAGGCAGAGCGGAACAGGGATGTGGAACAGGTTATTGCGGTACTTCGCTCATACATCCGGTAAAGGCGGGGAGAAGAAAAAAACAGCGGAAACAGGCGGCGGAAGAGAGTCTCAGGGCAGCAGGCTCTCCTGGCTTTCAACCGTGCCGTCGAGGCCGAGGAGCGTCAGATCTCCGCCCCCTTCCATCATGAGACGCTCTCTTGCCGTGTAGAGAGCATCCTCTCTGGTTGCATGCAGCGATGATGTCCAGGGAGGACCGTTCAACTGATTCACCCACAAACCATCTTCACGAAAATATACCGTTCTGTCCTGCTTTTTATCCGTATCGGTCATTGAACTGTCTGCACTTTTTTCATAACAAATTATCCGTTTTCATACGTCATATATACGCAATAGTTCTCTCACTTCAAAACGGTGGCGCCCCCGGGGAGAGGCCGTTTCACCCCTTCGCGCCTCGCGGTTTCATGCGGAATGAGCCGGATCGGGCACTGACACAAAGCTTCAGAAAAGAGAGGGCATGCCTGAGGGTGGAGCGGTAATGGATTCATCGCCTCTAAGCCTGTCGCAAAGCATCGGGGAATCGGGTTCATAGAGCGCGGCAGCTCCAGGCAGGACTCCTTTGCGGTTCGATACGGCGTAACAGTAACGGCAGCCGTGCATGCAGGTGTCGTAGCTGCCGATATCACGGCTTTCGGCGCAACCGCACGCTCTTCGCTGGCTCCGGTCTTTTCCGGCGGCGTCCACTCTCCTTCCGCTTAGGCGCCCGATCAGTTCACGGTCGATACAGCGGCTGTGCGTGATGCCGCAATGCGAAAGATCGATATCCTGACTGCAGGTGCACAGTGCAATGTCGAACGCGCCGGCGGTTCCGGCAAACCTGCCGGCAAGATCGGCCATCTCCTCCTTTCCGGCCGTAACATAACCGATATCGCGCATGCGGTTTCTGATTTTGCGGTAATCGTCGAGAAAACTGATGATGCAGCGTTCCGTATATCCAGCAAGAGCCCCGGCAAGCAACGCGAATGAAGAGGCGTGCCATGCCGCGTTCATGGTTTCGGTCAGGATCACCGGATCGTACCTCCAGACCACCCGCTCCCTGCCGGCGAGAGCGGAAAGTTTTCGGAAAACCCCGATACGCTCCTCTCCAGGAGGGACGCCCGGTTCCAGCCGGAGGTCGTACGGGGTGAGGGTAAAAAGAAAATAAGAGGAGTAACCCATGGCGTCGATCTCCGGCAGAATGTGGAGAAACGGCTCAGGGTTTTTGGTCCAGAACACCAGAGCATCGATATGTTCAGGCGCAAGGATAATACGGCTCACCTGCTTCGGCTGTACGGGATTGCGCACCAGCACTTCGCCCGCTTTCAGACGGTTAAGCAGCCACGGGCCGTAAAAGGCCGGAATATCGGTTCTCCGGCTTGCACTGACGATCATGCGTCTTCCGTTCGGACGCTTCCATGCCGGGATGCTCCGGCGAGCAGGAGCTTGCGTTCTGCGGTAAAATGCCACCACGGCTGTGCATCGTTACCTGCCATGAAACTCGTCACCGACATGAAAACATCGATCAGACAGGGATCAGGGAGGGTCCCGGTCACCTCGCAGAGATCGCGGTACATCTCAAAAGGACAGCGCCCGAGAAGCTGTCCGGGCTCGGAAATGCCGATCAGGCTGAGATCCCTGGCGACGGCCTTGCCGATGTTCGGCAGATCGGTCAGCTTGCTGACCTGAATACGTATGACTTTTGACGGGTTCACGGAAGTAAGGTTTTCCGGTTAAAAAAAGGGAGCCGCATGGTGGCGGCTCCCTTACACCTCCTGACATCTCTCCGGCTTCTGCACAAACGAAAAGATCTGTTCTTCAGTGTTCGTCCACCTTGATTCTCATGGAGAAGAAGGAGCGGTGTACGAAAAGCAGCGAAAGCGCGAAAAAAACGACAGCCAGGCTGATTGCGACTTGCGGAGCAAGTTCAATAGCCAGCTCGATAGCAAGCAGACCGAAAAGAGTGGTAAACTTGATGATCGGATTCAGTGCGACCGAAGAGGTATCCTTGAAGGGATCACCAACCGTATCACCTACAATCGAGGCATCATGCAGCTCGGTACCTTTGGCATGCAGTTCCGTTTCGACAACTTTCTTTGCATTGTCCCATGCGCCGCCTGCATTGGCCATGAAGATCGCCTGGTAGAGGCCGAAAAGTGCGATCGAGATCAGGTAGCCGATAAAGAAGAAAGAATCGAGACAGGCAAATGCAAGCGTACTGAAGAAAATGGTCAGAAAGAGATTGATCATACCTTTCTGCGCAAACTTCGTACAGATCTCCACAACCTTCTTGCTGTCCTCGACGGAGGCTTTTTCAACGCCTTCCAGCTTGATGTTCTTCTTGATGAATTCAACGGCATAGTAAGCTCCGGTGGTCACCGCATTGATGGATGCGCCGGTAAACCAGTAGATCACCGCACCACCCATCAGGAGACCAAGAAGGAACGGTGGAGACAGAATGGAAAGCTTTTCGATGGCAGCTGCGTCGGCAAGCCCGTTGGTAAGAATCATGATAATCGAGAAAATCATGGTCGTCGAACCGACCACGGCCGTTCCGATCAGCACCGGTTTGGCGGTTGCCTTGAAGGTATTGCCTGCGCCATCGTTAGCCTCGAGGAACCTCTTTGCATTGTCGAAATCAGGCCGAAAGCCGAACTCGCTCTGGATGCTCTGCCTGATGTTCGGAAGCGTTTCGATCAGCGAGAGCTCATAGACCGACTGCGCGTTGTCCGTAACCGGGCCGTATGAGTCGACCGCAATGGTGACCGGTCCCATACTGAGGAAACCGAAGGCGACAAGACCGAATGCAAAAACGGAAGGAGCAAGCATCATCACGTCAAGACCGAGCGTGCTGACGCCATAGGCCGCGCCCATAAGCGCAATAATGGCCAGTCCCATCCAGTAAGCACTGAAGTTGCCGGCAACAAGGCCGGAGAGGATGTTCAGGGCCGCGCCACCCTCTTTGGAGCACTGTACGACGTTGCGGACATGGGCGCACTCGGTAGAGGTAAAGCGGTTGACCAGTTCGGGAATCAGAGCACCGGCAATGGTGCCGCAGGTGATGATCGAAGCAAGCTTCCACCACATGGTGCCGTCTCCCAGTGTGCTGATCAGGTAGTACGATGCGATATAGGTAAGCACGATCGAGACAATGGAGGTAAGCCAGACCAGGGTGATCAGCGGCTTTTCAAAGTTCATCTCGTCTGCGTTGGCATATTTCACTTTTGCCAGTGCCGCATTCGCCCAGTAGGAGAACGCACTGGCAAGGATCATGACCAGACGCATGGCGAAAATCCAGACAAGCAGCATGATCTGTACTTCAGGCGCCTTGATGGCCAGCAGGATAAAGGATATGAGGGCTACACCGGTTACGCCGTAGGTTTCGAAACCGTCAGCCGTCGGCCCGACAGAGTCGCCGGCATTGTCGCCGGTACAATCGGCGATGACGCCGGGGTTACGGGCATCGTCTTCCTTGATCTTGAAAACGATTTTCATGAGATCGGAACCGATATCGGCAATTTTGGTAAAAATACCGCCGGCAATACGCAGCACCGAAGCTCCGAGAGACTCCCCGATGGCGAAACCGATAAAACAGGGGCCTGCATAGTCGGGGCGGACAAAAAGAAGAATAACCAGCATAACGAATAGCTCGATGCTGATAAGCAGCATACCGATGCTCATACCGGCTCTGAGCGGAATGGCATAGGTCGGAAATGGTTTTCCTCCGAGACTTGCAAACGCGGTCCTCGAATTGGCGAAAGTGTTGATCCTCATGCCGAACCAGGCGACCGTGTAACTGCCAAGAATACCGACAAGACTGGAAACAAGAATGAAAACGACCTTGTCGAGCGGCATCTGGCGGAGCCAGCCGAAGTAGGCAACAATGATGGCGCCGATAAGCACCCAGAGGATGAGAATGAACTTTCCCTGGGTAACCAGGTAGGTTTTGCAGGTTTCATAGATCAGTTCGCTGATCTCTCGCATTGCGCTGTGCACAGGAAGTTTCCTGATGCTCATGTACTGAAGGGCTCCAAAAACCATACCGAACAAACAGATCGCGAGACCCCACATCAGAAGCGAGTCTCCTGGAATTCCACCCAGAAAGGATACTGAGTGTAAATCCGGCAATACCAAATCGGCCTCGCTTGCCATCGCTTTTGGCGCATGCAGCAAGACCCC
>Ga0105105_10000320_pt1 | contig 22041 bp, 33 predicted proteins | sample PPLLaktember2015_4_FD_79108 | JGI IMG/M metagenome (GOLD analysis project Ga0105105, IMG submission 79108) | Freshwater sediment microbial communities from Prairie Pothole Lake near Jamestown, North Dakota, USA - PPLs Lake P8 Core (1) Depth... | ecosystem: Environmental > Aquatic > Freshwater >...
ACTAAGAAGAAACTCTATGAATTGATTGAAAAACATGGTCGCATGCCATCCCTCCTTGATCCTAAGTATCGGGAATATAAGGAAAGATTGGATATGGAAGTTAGCGTTCTGGCCGATAACGGTGTTGCAGATTTTTTACCATATATTTTCGTCATCGAGGACGCTGTTGAATTTGCAAGAAAAAACGATATTCTTTGTAATACCAGAGGCTCTGCTGGCGGCTCTTTAGTTTGTTATTTGTTAAGAATATCTATTACCGATCCGATTAAATACGGATTACAATTTGAACGATTTTTAACATTAGGACGTATAAAATCAGGATCGTTTCCTGATATTGATACAGATTGGCAGGATCGTGGGGAGATTATCCAATATATATTGAAGAAATATGGCGTTTCTGCGGCTTTAATATCCACAAATATGCTCTTGCGTGTAAAATCGTCCATTAAAGATATGGAGCGTTTTAGATTAGGTCAAGTATCTCAAACAACCAATGATTTGTTACGGCAGATTATCCCTCCAGCAAGTACCTCTGATAATGATTGGTTGTTTGGTTATGCAGATAAAACAACTGGAGCCCATGTTCCTGGATTTCTTGAGCAAACAGACACGTTAGCATTAGCTTTTCAGCAATATATTAAGGAAACGGTGTGGGTTGACGAGCATGGACAAGAACACAAACTTTGGGATGAAATTTTAAAATGCTTGGCTATCACAAGAACAAAAGGTGTTCATGCTGGTGGCGTGATAATAACACCTGGGGCTGTTTGTGATTACATGCCATTGATAACTCCAAAAGAAGAAGGAATGCTTGCAACCGCCTATACAATGAAATATGTCGAAGAAGTGGGTGGTGTGAAATACGATTTTCTCGGTGTTAAAACATTAAAAAGTCTCGGAATAAGCATGAGGGCGTTAAGAGATGACGGCATTGCATCTTTGGATTGGGCTGAATTTCCGCATGATGATGCGGTGTATGAGCAAGTTGTACATAAGGGATTGCTTGCCGGACTTTTCCAAATAAGTACGTCCACTATGAGACCATATACACTCAAGATAAAACCTAGAGATATTATGGGTATTTCTAATATTTGTAGTTTGGTGCGTCCAGGTGCATTGGATGCACCATCACCAGATCCAAACGACCCTCCAACAGTATCTGCAGCAGATTATTATGTTTTATGCGCCCAAGGTATAAAAAAACCTTATTATATACACCCAGACTTAATCCCTATTTTGTCGAATTCTTATGGCGTAATATTAACACAGGAACAAACACTCAGAATATTCAGGGATTTGGCTGATTATACATATGAAACAGCAGAGGTAGTAAGAAGAGGTGTTGCAAAAAAAGAAAAAGAACTACTTGAAGCGCACGGTTTAATACTTCGGCAAAAATGCGTTGAACGCGGATGGACGGAAGATCAAGCGTCGAAATTATTCGAATCAATTATGGCTAGCGCAAAATATTCCTTCAATTGTGCCCACTCTACCAGCTATGCAATCATGTGTTACAACGGAGCATGGCTTAAATATCACTATCCGGCATATTTTTGGCTTGGAGAGTTAATAGTAAGAATGGACGACCAAGACAAATTGAGAGAATACCTAACAGAATGTTCTAGATATATATTACCAATAAGTATAATTAATAGCCACAGCACCGAGTGGAGAGTCGAGATGGTAGATGGGAAAAAGATGTTAAGGCCACCACTGCAAGTAGTGAAAGGTTGTGGACCAAAATCTGTTGACAATATCAAAGCTTTCCTTCATGCTGAAAATGTGAATGATCTATTCAGTAAGATATCTGATATAGATGAAGATGGTGCGGACGATTCCGCATTAGAACAAGCAAGTAGTTCAAGCGATGAGGTAGATTAATAATGACTTGGAATGATTTTCTAGAAAAAGTAAAACTTTTTAAAAAAGACGCAGGAAGAACAGGATTGAATGCTCCGTCTATAATTAGATTAATCTATAGCGGCGCATTCGATGAAATAATTACACCTGAAATGAAAGCACAACCAGCGCACACTCGATACGCAAGTATGTGCGCAGATATTCTTAAAGCAATGGGATCAAAAGCAGCACTACCAAAAGCTGGAGCAAAAGAATTAGTAGGTATCAAAAACATAAATGGAATTGGACATCTAATGCTATGGAGATTCTCGACAAATCCGTTTGCAAGCTACGACGTGACAGATTTTTGCAAGGGGTTTTTACGTAGTGAAGGTTTTGATAGGCCACAAGTTCCAGAAGGAGACATCACTTGGGTGAAGCCAGCTAGAGGTAGTCAAAAATCGAGAATTGATGTAAGATATTCGTGGTCTGATCTGTTCAATAAACCAAAATCAATGGAAGCTTATCAAAAAGACAGATTATTGGGGGTTGTAGGCATTATCGTCAAAGCTGAACGAAAAATTTATCAGGGTAATAAAGAATCCATGGCCATTACGTTATTTAATGGCCATGAATATATAGACGGCATCAGAATGTGGCCGGATCAAAGTGGAAAATTAAACCCACTAATAACAGGGCAATTGAAAGAGTTTTCATTAGGTTTAGCGATAATTAGACCAAAAGCATGGAACGAGAGACCTAGCGGATCGTTCCTTTCATGGACAGGAGTGTTAGGATCATCTTGAACACAAAAACGAAAAACCATAAACAAAAAAACAAATTAACATCAGTTATTATATGGCTTCTGTTATGTTTGGTTCCTTTTGGTGCAATTATTTTGTCGATACTTTATTTGTTTTATATGTGTGCAACAGGAATAAAAAAATGTCAAAAAAAGAATTCAGATTAAAGGAATTTATCGTAGGAAAACTTCGCGCAGCAACAAGAAAATTCCCTTCATTCAATGAGGCTAAGAAGCTTGCTAAGGTCAATGTAAGGGTTGAATATAATAATGGAGATAGTTTTTTAACAGTTTTTCCAGAAAATGGTGACCCTTTTTCGGTGTCTGTACACAAAAAAGCACAAAATCGCGAAAGAGTTATGTACAGGTGCGCAATGTGCGGGAAGTTATTTTTCGACTACATGTACCTAATAAACAAAAAAGGTGTAATTAAAAAAATGTCCATGCTGGCTATTGATCATGTTAATCCAGTAGTTCCCGTTGACCGAGATCATATAAGTTGGGACGACTACATAACTAGATTGTTCTGTGATGTGTCTAATTTACAAGTATTGTGTAACTTCAAAGGAGAGTATAATGGAGAGCGCAGCTGCCATTCGAAAAAAACAAAAAAAGAACAACAAGAGAGAGCAGCTCACAGGGCTCAAAAAAAATGCACATAGGCTGTATACAATTTAAATTTATTTTGATAGCATGATAAAAGAAAATAAGGAGGCAATAAATGTCGTTAATCTACAATAAATTATATAAAGTTCCGAATTGGATTGTTATATCAATCGAAGACAAGAAAAAAGCACAGGATTTGCTTAAAAAAATACAAGAAGAAGGTGCTCTCGTCGTAAACTGGATTTCCGAAGATTTCCCGATAACAATCAACGAAATGTCAAGAAAAGGTTGGTATCATGAAGTCAATAAGTCAATGCCGTTTATAATGAATACTGATTTTTTAATGGTAGCAGTTACACATCATTTAAAGAGTTATGGTTCAAATAAGACTCTCAGCGGAACTCCAGAAAAACCCGTATATAGTATAAACCGCAAAATAACAAACGGCGATGATTACGTTCGTATTTTTAATTCAGTGCTAGAGAATGAACCAGGCATAACACTGTCTCATTTGTTTAATATAGGCGAGTTATGCCATTCGGATAATAGCAAGGTCCAGTCTTTTGTGTCGATTGGTGCAATACCAAAAAACATATTGCAAAAAATTTCCGACCGTGTTATCACTATTGAAGTCGACCCTGATAATGATAGCTGGGTTGTTACAGGATGTGACTCTGATGATAATATCGCAGAGATGATTAGTAAAATTCTTAAATAATGTTGGCTATACGCCGTGTTTAAAAAAACTTTAGGAGGAACTATTATGACAAATTTAAATGAAAATTTAGGTCTCGGTAGCATGTACAATGATGAAGATACAAGCGCTCCGACAGTTAGTCGAAACCTTATCTTAAAAGAACTACCAGAAGAGGACAGTCCTCTTGTTGTTAAGCTTGTTCCTGACTTAGGAAGAGGTAAAATTAATGGAAGATTTCAGGAATACTGGGAAGTAAGGGAGCACGGCCATATTAGTGGAATAGATCAAACAACAGGGAGGCCCGTTATATCTTTCCATCCATGTCAAAGAACTCTTGGCGAGAAAACATGCCCAGAATGTGACAAATATTATGATTTGTTAGCAAAAATTAAACTTTCGGGAGGAAAAGAAACGCCACAAGGGAAAGAACTTAACAAAATTGCAGAAATCATTAAGCCAAGAAAAAAAGGATGGGTACTATTTGTAACACCAGATTCTGATGTTATTAAGGCTTTTAAAGCGCCTGAAAGCCTGTTAAATATACTATGGGGCAAACCAAAACGTGGAGATTGGGAAGAGATACCATCGCTCATAGAAGACATGAGAACTAAAGGTATGTCACCTTATGATTTAAGAAACAATTCAATGGGTTGGTTGTCGTTATACAAAACCGGAAAGAAACTCGGAACAAAATACTTCGCTAAAATTGCAGCACGCAAGGAAATAGAGATGGTAAACGGTCGCCCTGTTGGTGAAAAAACAGTTTACGTAACAGCTGAGGTATCCGATTATATCTTAAACTCTTACGATCTCAACCAGCTTCCAGATATTCGCAAATATCAATCAACATACGCACTTACTATGGATGAATCAATCATATTTGCAAGCAACCCTCTTATAACACCACAGCGTATTGTTAATATGTTCAAGAAAGAACCAAGAAAAATTCAAGACGCTAACGAGAACGCCGACGAGCAATCAACATCGGTTGAAAACGTTATGGCGGCTATAGCCACTTCAAAATCCACTTTAAATGACATAGATGCGGTACTTTAATATACTCTGATTGATTCGGTTAGGTTTTAGTGGCTTAACTGAGTCAATCAAAAAAACGCAAAAGAGGTAATTATGTTAAGGCTGGATCAATTTGTTATTAATGTGATCAAAAACAAAAAAGCTGGATCTTTCGCTGAATTCAAAGAAGGAAATTTATCTATAGGGGTAATGTTCTCGGGAAATGAGTTTGAAATTAATGGCGTATGGAGAATTGATGTTGCATGCGAAGCGAACGGTAAAGCTGGATATGTATTTGAACAAACAGACGGAACAGTTGTAGAAATTCCTCCAACCTACGATATGATAACTTTCAAACTTCAGGAAGTAGAGGAGGTGAGATAATGGCTGGTTTAAATTATTCCCTAGATGATTTGGAAACACCTGATAAATCAATATCTGTGGATCGTGCTTTTAGATCAGTTAAAGCAAGTGAGGTTGAATCCATAACAGATTACTGCACAGCCACCAGCGTTAAGCTGACTGGGGATTTGATCGGTGATCTTAGTCTAGAGAAAACCGATAAAAATAGAACTAATAAATTTTTTATGAACACCAAACAATTGGATATGTGCATAGCGCAGGCAGAAAACTTACAAGATATGCTACACAGCGAAATGATGGCTATGAAAGTTCTTGGTATTCTATCATTCGGTTTGCGTAAATCTGGAGAATTATTAGCTGATGCTATCTACGAACACAAAATGTCGAAAGTAGAACTGAAGAGAGTTCAAGCTGCAGCATCTCTTGAGAAATTCTACGATTATATAAAAGAAAGAAAAGAGGATACAGATATTGACTTAAAGGCAACCGACAAAACAAAAGAAAGCTACATAAATATCGATTCAGATGTGATTAAGGCCGCAGAAAAAGAGGCTCTTTGTGAGGCTATGGTTTCACAATTAGATACGTATAAGACTCAATTTACAATGGCCATGTCTGGCGTCAAAGCTATGATAAGCAAGCAGCGTGGAGACAGTTTAATATCTGGTGTGGCCACTCCCACTGCGATGGAATCTTCAAACGGCGATTCAATATTATAAGGAGATATTCATGAGACTGGTTGAAATAAGAAATTCAGATGGAGATGATGTTCTAATAAACATCGAACAAGTGGTTCAGGTGCAAGCCACAGGAGTTAAAAAAGAATATATAGAATTATGGCTCACTAGTGGCCGTTATTTGGTTCTTGAAATGACATATCCAGAATTTAAAAAATTATGTAAAGCATTCGAATGCTAAAAGAAAGGTGAATCATGGCCGAAAAAAAAGAACGCAAATTGGGTGGATACCTATCTAAACTCAAAACAATAAATAACGAACGTAGAGATAGAATAAAAGACGCATTGCAGGGCGAGTTTGTTGCATATTGTGGCGACCCTGTTCTTCAGTGGGTATCTGGCGGTTATATTCGAGGAAGACTTAATTTACTTTGGGGACCATCAAAGTCAGGGAAATCTACTTTTGCATTAAAGTGGGCCGGCCAGGAACAGCGCAAAAGAGGTCCAGGTTATTACGTTATCATATATGATAGCGAATTTAACTACGAAGAAGATAACCCATCAACAATAAACAGATTCAAGGCATGTGGGCTAGACCCAGATTATGTTATCATCGCTCATGGTGGGAATATGGATTCGTTATTTTTTGGTATAGCTGACCTGAGAGCTGATATCGAAAATGGTGATCTTAAAGTTGCCGCAATCATTGTAGATTCATGGGGCGGTGTTCATGTAGATTCCGCTATCGAGAAAATTAAAAGGAACGAAATATCAGATGCTGGTAATAGCTATGGGGGTAATGCCAAATTTATAGCTCCTCTTATTAATTTTTTCCTGGATATAGCTGGTGGATATGGTGTTACATGCTTCTTCGTTCAGCACTGCATGGTGAATATGGAGCAATACGGTAAACGATATTTGTTGATTGGTGGTCAGAAATTGAGATTCTTAGTTCACTGCTCACTATTCTTTGAGACGATAGAAGCTCAAGATGCGAGACTGGGCGTTGCAGGACAAATAGAGAAAAAAGACGTCGACGAAGTAGCGGCTGTCGGTAAAAGAATACGTTGCTATTGCGACAAATCAAGGCAATTAGTTGAAGGGCGCAAGGGTGAGTTCTGGTTTGATTTCGAAAAAGCTACATTTGCTTGTCGTGACGATACGCTATTTGAGTTGGCAACAAGACTTGGTGTTGTAGCGCATCCAATTGAGATTGAGGTCGATAAAAGAGGTAATCCTAAAGTCAATGATAAAGGTGAACAGGTTTTTAAAGAAAAGAACGCCTACTGGTGTTTTCCTGCTGATAATAATGACCCAAATTCAATTCAATGGCACGGAAGGTCTAATATGATAGGGGCTCTAGCTGATGCTAATTTATATGATGCTATTTTTAAAGCATGTATGGATTCTACAAAGAAGAATATTACTGATGATCAAACCGATCTTAAAAAGGCTCTAGAAGCAGTACAGGAAGATTCATTATTTGACGGAACGATAGAAGAAATGGACGTATCGAACAAAAAGAAAAAAGGTAAATAATGTTTGCTGGTAACAAAGAAGAAACAAAACACACAGTATCCATGATAGCAATGGATTCTCTTAAAGATTCGTTTGCTACCAGTAATATCAATTGGGAACATCATAGTTGCACTAGAGCCCTGAAAGAGTTTAACGAATTGTCTTTACTTATTGCCGAAACAGTGTTATTTAATATGGAGGACGTAAGAGGATTGCCTTATATAAGTGGTTGTCCGGCAAGGAAAAATATAAAAGACGGCATATTTATTGTGGAAAATTATTACACACAGAAATCCTCTGCAGGTAAATATGCGATAAAAAAAACAGAGGCATTTAGGAAATCATTCGAGAAAAAAATGTCAATCGTTTGTGAAGAGTGGAAGTCACAAGAAAAAAATTTCTTCAAGAGGTGATTATGAAATACCTAATTATGTATCCCCCAGCTGGTAAACAGCGCATTGGAAACTGTGAAGTAATTGAGTGCCAGCACGGGTTGCCATTTATACTAAAAGAGCAAGTCAAATTGAATCTAGTTAAAGTTGTTATGTTTAGATCCGCCGCACTTGCTGGCGAGGGTGATTTCGAAGAATTGTGTAACGACGTTAAAGAAGAAATTTTAAAATGGAAGCCAGTCAAAGAATTAAAGGAGACCAACCAAAATGACTGAGATAAAAAACGAGCAGACAGTGCAACAAACAAAAGAAATGGAAACGCTAGAAAAAATACAACTACTAGCAAATTTTGCAAATAGTGTTCAAGATCCGGCACTTAAAGCTGCATTTATGGCATTAAATAATGGTGATAAGCTTTACCACGTATTCGTGGATGCTGTATCCAAGCAAATAGAATCAATGATGAATCCATCTAAAGCAGCACCAAAAGAATTAATAGATACATTAACTATTGCAGATAATTTAAAAACACAGATTGTTCATATGTATAATGCAATGACGGAGTTAAGTAGAGCGCCAATAATTGGCGTTTTAAGTGTACTGAATACTAGTATAGGCGGCAAAGCTATACCTCAATCTCAATCAGGTTACACAGAGAATCAAGGGATGACTGAATCCGCATCAACTCAACAACAACAAAGACAAAACAATCAACAGTATACTGCCAGTGACACGGCGTCTAAAGCAGTAACAAGAGGCAACAATACAGGAATTACTTGGTAAAGGAAAAGCAATGAGAGTTTACAAATATGCTGAATTATTAATGGAAATATTTATTTTCATATCAACTATGTTTTTATGTTTTTTGTATGTCTTCGGATTGATGTCATTACTGATAGCCGTAGACGCTTTTGTGATATCATCTTTATGGCCCATTGTTATCCCTTCTTTGTTCCCTGGGCTTGTAGAAAAAGGATTAGTAGCCAAAACAGTAGGATTTTCAAACATATTTTGGTTTATTGTTATGCTGGTGGTAATCAAACCAGTAAACATTTCAGGTATGTTTTCAAAAACAAATAAAAAAGGAGATAAGGATTATGACAAACGCTAAAGAAAACAAATCAATTACACTTCCGATCGACATAGAAGATTCCAAGTTATATAAAAAAATGATTTCGGAATTTGGCGAAGACGAGACAAGAATATTTCTTCGAAAAAGTGAATCAGATTTGAGGGCAGTTATAGCTGAATGCCAAGTACAGGAAGCAGAAGCCAGGCAAGCTGTTGAAGAAAACGATGCATACAAAAATGCCAAAAGTATATGTGATATTATGAAAAAAGGATTGCGCGAAGTGGTAAAACCTCTTAAACTTAAATCGAGTGTTGCTACTTTTATTGTGACATACTCAAAAGATGCAAAATCAAAAGACCAAACACAGAATTAAAGGAAAAACTCCATGACGCTAGAAGAATTTACTGATTTTTTGAACGCTAATGGAGTTTCTCATAAAATTACTTACCAATCAATAGTGCTATCTGATTGTCCTCATTGTGGATCGCAAAAAGACAAAATATATCTATTTAAAAGTCGAAAAACAGATTCCGGTCCTTTTTTTGGCAAATGCATGAAATGCGAAACGAAAACTAACTCTTATGCATTATTGTTGCATCTAGGTTTTGCGAAAGATATTGTTAGTGCTCTGCATGGCAGAATGGCAGACGGCGTTGCCACATTACGAATTATGCCTTCTTTAGATCTATTCGGAGACAGAAAACCTGCGGTAGCACTAGAGGCTTCTCAACCAATAGAACCTGTAGATATTTCAATGTTTATTCCCATCCCTGAGATTATGCAACATCCGGTTGCACAATACGCCATTAAACGAGGATGGACGGAATTCCAAACAAAAGATATGCTAGTGGACTACTTCTCATCTGCTGTTGTATTTGTTGTTCGTGAGGGTGATAAGGTTGTCGGATATCAAAGGCGTTTTATAAGACCAGTTGACCCGAAATTTAAAACAATGAGTTCAAAAGGTTTTCTGAAAAGGCGTTTTGTTATGGAATTTCCGAATAAAGGCGATATTTGCATAGCAGAGGGTCCATTTACTGCCCTGTCTGCTTGGCATTACGGCTACCATGCTATTTGTACGTTCGGATCTAATGTTGGCGACTCCCAATTAGACAGAATAAGTGATTTAGCTCTTACTACCAGCAAAAACGTAGCAATAGCATTCGACCTCGATGACGCTGGACGAAAAGGGTATAGGAAGATCAGAAACGCCATGTATTGGAGAGGAGTAGAAGCTTATCGCATAAAACCAGAATACGGGAATGATCTAAACGATAGCTTTTTAGCCAAGAAGGGTGTTACGGTTATAAAAGAAGATGAGGATTTAGTGTTAGACGCCATTAACCTGCCATTCAGTTGTTTTGAATAAACAGATAGTTGCCACAAATAGTAACAAAAAACACAAAATATTTAAAATAAAGCTAAAGTTTTTTTTGGTTGTTCCGATAAAGAGAATATGAATACCATTGAGGAAACTTAGTGGGGGGACACACCATATTGCTTACCTTGTATCTTCATCATAACATCAATTTGCCTACCATTAGGCGGTCTAACCGCCTCCCTCCTTTATCTAATAAAATACCTGGCCACTAGCGTAAAAACTCCGCCAACAACAGTAAGCGCTGCAGCGCCTAAGCTGCCCATAATTTTATTTAATTTCGAATCTATTCGCATAATCTCTGTTTGGTTTATTTTAGTTTTTTCTTCTTGTGTAGCTTGTTTGACTGCTTGTTCTTTTACATCATCTGACAACACCTTAAATCCTTCTTTCATGGTATCGCCAATTGCAGATAACATTCTCATAATTTCTGAATGCTGTGCAGCATAAGTGTTTTCTAAAGCCGTAACACGATTGCCAATATCTTGCGTGGCAGAAGATGTTCTTTGTTTTCTTGGTTTTTGTTTTATTTGATTTCCCATTTAAAACCAACTCCAACTGCTTTTGTTGATGAATTGTATGAACCTTCTATCCAAATATTCCCATAAAAACGATAACCTGTATTAATCTCAGGTGTGAACTTGGGTTGTTTTTTAAATGATGATTCCGCCATCAAACCAATGGAATACTTAGGATATTCAGTAATTATTCTCACTTCTTTTACTGATTGTTTTGTCTTTGTTTCTTTTTGTTTTTCTTTTTTTGTATCTTGCAGATCTACAGACACGTCATTTTGTGTTACGGTGTGTATTACGGTTCCATCAGGTTTTTGGATAATGGTTTCGGTTTTTGTTTTATCCTTTAAATAAATTTTCTTTTCTACAGTTTTTTCTACTATCTTTTCAACGACTTGAGTTTCAATTTTAGTTTCAATTTTGACTTCTGGTTTTGGCGCGTTACAGTAGCCAATCACCAATCCGGCCATAAGACATAATATTGACATTATTATGCTTGTTTTAAATCTTTCCCATAAATTTTTTATATTGTCGATAATCATGTAACCTCCTTTAAACGAAGTGCGAACTTCTATGCATCACGGTTTAAAAAACCTATTTTTATCCTCAACATCTTTATTATCTACATGCACCCAGTTACTTCCAGGTTTATCTTCCATCCTAATCTTCCAAAAAGACAACTGAGGTAATAACAACTTCCTAATATTATCACAATTTTTGCCAGTTGTCCAGTCCACAGCTCTTCCTGTTATATGCATTGATTTGGGCGCTCCGCCTATTCTGGGGTCTGCATTGTAGTCTTTTGGTCTAATCCAACATGAGATTATTATAGGCATTTTAATGAATTCACGAATTAAATCCATTGTTTGAGCCATTTTTATAATATTCTCCTTTTCTATTTCATCCGGAATGTGCATTTTCTGCCAAGTCGGCAACCAGCAAGCTTCTTTGACCGTGAAATATTTGCTTATTTTTGCACTAGGATTTGACCAATCAATAGGCATGAAATTAACCTTTCTGAATAGCGGCTTGGTGGATAATTTAAATAAATCAAACATCTTTATCATAGTTATACCTAAAACGCAGTAACTCTTATTTTAAATTTTATCATTATTTTTTTACGTTCACGCTAAAGTTTTCTGGCGATATGCCGATAAGTAAATTAAGATTGAGGAGGGGCCATAAAATGAAAAAACATTATTACGCCGTAGAGTCCCGATATGGGCTGAATATACTAGATGATGATAACAAAATAATGGGGTATGTTGTTGTTTTTGAATCAAAAAAAGACAGAGACGTGTGGGTAGATGAGACACGTTCCAAAAACTATTCGGACTGGGGTATGCGAGCCATAATTAGCGCTAAATATGCTAAAAAATATGACATTAGGGACTGGCGTTTTGTTTACCCTGGTCCTTTTTTTGATTCAAAAATCAATTCACCTTTTCGCTAAAAGTTTTTATAGATTATTCCGATGGTTATATTATGATTGACAATAGGAGATCCATATGTCATATTACGATTACGGCGAGGTTGTTTATGACCTGAGTAATGGACGATGGTGTTACGAGGATCAGATAATTAGTTTCGAAGGAATTCAACGATTTTATAATTCTGATGATAATAATAAAGGGGATGAAACTATATGAATATAACATTAACTAAAAAAGAAGCTGACGAATTAAATCTACCAGATAGCGCGATAGCTGATTGGATAATAGATACCACTAGATGGTCTGTAATACATGCAATAATCTTTCAGAAAGGTGATAAGTATTATCAAACTTCATGTTCTATTGCTGCTACTGAAATGCAAGATGAATCACCTTGGGAATTTGTAGACACTATAGAATGTACAGAAGTACACAAAGTATCTAGGACAATAGAAGTGTGGGAATCTGTGTGAAATGTAAAATATTTATAGGTTCTGATAAAGAAGAACTACAAAAAGCTAGGTCGTCCTGCAATGAATGACAATAATAGTATTGCTTAATTTTCCCAAATGAGGTAAAACAGTAATGGGAGCGTTTAAAAATAATATGATTATGGAAATGGAAGAATCCGAATATGATGATTTTATTGATTTAGGATGCACAATCAGCCTACAGCAAAAATTAAGAAAAAAATCTTTTTGGGCACATATTATTTATTTTTTTAGGAGGATACTATGCAAATAAGTCACCCACTTGATGTTTTTGTAACTAATGACACAGATCGCAAAATTCTTAATGTTTTTATTGATGAGATGTCTAAGGTTTCACCAAGAAAAAGAAAAGTTGCCACAGCCATGGCTGTGGATTTACTAAGACAAACTCGTTCACCTCGATTTCCGAACGTACTGGCTCAGGCGCTAACGTCAGTTGACAAAATAGAACAACAAAACTAATCGGAGTTCAACTTGGATAAAGATTTAGACAAAATTGTGCTCATGATACAACAGCTTTTAAGAATCCTTTCTCTTAAAGGGGATACAAAGCATACACGATATCTGCGCACTGCAATAGATAATATCTCATTATATAAAAAACTTAAGAAAAAAGAAGAAGGAACGCAACAAAAAGTGGACTGGTAACGAAACAATAAAAAACAATAGATGTAGATAAGCGGGGGACCGTCGTGCTAAGGATGAAAGGAATAATAGAAAAACAAGATAATGGATTTTGGATCATTGAGGTGCCGGAAGTCAAGGCTATAACACAAGGTCATACAAGGGACGACGCTTTTAATATGTTAAAAGATTACATCGAATGTGATATAGAAGAAGAAATTGATATGAAAATTATAGACATTGATGATTATTCTTTTGAAATAATTGTAAAGAACACCGATCGCATATCAACGTGGGTAAGATTTAGGTCATCATTGATTGAAATTAAACAATAATTGTGTAAATAAAAAAAGGGGGATAAATATGGCGAATAAATTTTTCATGAACAGAGTAAAAAAACAAATATCCAGTATCTCAGAAAAAAGCCACAACATGGAGAGATTAACAATGTTGAGTGGACTAGAGAAGATCTGCAACCATGTCGGATTGGATGAATATATCTTTACAGACGGTATGACGGTCACAGTTGATGAAGTACTTGAATATTTTAAAACAATTGGAGAATAGAATATGGAAGAAAACAAAAAAAGTACACACAAATGCGAAGTAGTTCCCGTTGTCTTAGAGCCACATCCGAATGCCGATTCGTTATCTATTGTTAAGGTGTTCGGTTATCAAGTATGCGTTAAAACAGAAACTTGGCAGGGTATTAGCCTCGGCGCATATATTGTTCCTGATTCTATTGTTGATATTTCTAGACCGGAATTTGCGTTTCTTTCCAGTTCATCTGATAGTAAAGGTAAATCTCATGTCAGGATTAGGGCAAAAAGGCTCCGAGGAGAAAACTCCTATGGTATGCTTGTGCCAGCGCCAGATGGTTCCAAAGAAGGCGACGATGTTGCCGAATTGCTTGGCGTTGAGAGATACAACCCACCAGAAATAAATTTACGCGGCTCCGCTCAAGGTTATGTTTCATTAAAAGCACAACCAGTGCCACCGCCAGATGTACCATTCAGTATACCTGTATATGACGTAGATGCTTTTCAAAGATATGCAAAGAATGTATTCATTCCTGGTGAAATGGTCTATGTAAGTGAAAAAATCGATGGAGCGAATACGCGTTTCCTCTGGGACGGAAATAGAATGCATATAGGCAGTAGAAACAGATGGTTAGAAGAAGAAGGGACTTCTGCTTGGCATAAAGTTCTGGAGAGGCGACCAGAGATTCGTGATTTGTGCATAGCACATGAAAATTGCATACTATGGGGAGAAACGTATGGATTCGTCCAAGATTTACACTACGGAATGGATAAAGGCGTTGTTGATTTTATTGCTTTTGATATTATGCGTAACGGCAGGTGGATGGATATATTGGATGTGGTTGGAATATGTAACAGCTTTTGTGTGCCAATTGCTCCACAGCTGGGTGTCGTCCCCTGTGATTTTAATGAATTAATGAAAATGGCTGAAGGACCATCTTTAATCGAAAAAGCAACGCACTACAGGGAGGGTTGTGTAGTGCGGCCTTTGCAGGAACGATGGGACAACAAGATCGGAAGAGCACAACTCAAAATAATATCAATGGACTATCTTGAAAACGCAGGCAGGGAGAAACCTTACAAGGTAAGATAAATCCTCCCTTCGGTGTTTTGTCAAATATCACTTTAGCAAGATGTTTATATTTACGACATAACATGCATACATTGGATTCAAAAGGAAGGTCGATTATTTATCGGATTCATCGCTTTGGTTATCCATATTTACTAAAAACCCCATGCTTATCATAAGATGCTTCATTTCTGGTGTTCCGTCCATCATCACCATTTGTGAAAGATTTTTTATTTCTTTGAAGAATTTTTGAAATTTCAATTTACTTTGAAACGGCAATTGCAATGCGACTTGAAATAAAAAATCTACATAATCTGAATCACACGAAGCTTCTTTAATATATATATTACCGCAAAACAACGGAGTTTCGCTTTTTGTATTATCCTTTTTATTCTTTTCCTGAAAATAAATAATATCGCCCATGCTTCTTTCCTTTGTCGCTGACTGTTTTTGTTTGCGCCAAATAACATCTTTATTATCAATTATATCACCAAAAGATGCAATAAAAACTTTAACAAAAGTTGACAACTCTGGCATTTAAATGTAAGGTTATTGTTGGAGGTGTTACTATCATGGATAGACCACTGCAGGCGATATTGATCTCCGGAGAAAAAAAACGTGACGACATTATACAAGGGCACAAGGCGACCACAGTTAAACTGGGTCATATAGACTATAAACCTGGTATAGCCATTGTAGGTTGTCATATATTAGGCTGGTGCATTAGCATTAAAATAACTGTTGTAGAACATTATCTGCTAAAAGACTTACCTCTAAGATTATTGCAAAAAAACGGATATAAAAACTTAGAAGATGCGATTCAATCGCTTAAAATAATAAACCCATCTACAGAACCAATGAGCACAATAACCTGGGTAGAATGGGAAAGGACGGCTAATCATTAATGACTGAAATAAGCATACATCAATGCGTTCCAGAGCCATACATTGCAAGACCGCTACAAACACAATATTTAAGCTGGGTTCAAGGTAATATTGCGCAACATGATGTAATGATTGGAATATGTCCTACTTCATCCGGAAAGAGTCTTCAAAACGTAACCACAGCAAAATGGCTACTTCTGCAGAATTTAAGAGTGTCCTTAATGGCTCCTAGAAAATTCCTCCAAGATCAATACATACAGGATTTCGGATGGTTGCCAGTTTTAAAGGGGATGTCTAGTTATATATGCACAGACTGTTCTATAGGCAAAAGTAGCGGAACCTGCAAAACAAGAAAAATGCTAATTGGTAGTTTGTGTCATGATTGTGTTTATATCGAGGCAAGAAAGCACGCAGATGCCTCTGCCATGGCGCTGTTTAACTTTCATTCTTATTTTGTTAACAAAATGTACAAAGATGTGGCTATAATAGACGAAGGCCATGGAGCTGTTGATTTGCTCTATGGTTTATTTGGTCGCAAATTATGGAAATGCGAAATAGGATATCCTGACGATATAGAAATGTTACCAGAAACCATATCCAATCTAATTACCGATATTATAGATAACCTCAACATACGGCTAACTATGTTAATGAAAAATCGTATGGCAGAAGAGGTTATAAACAAAGTTCAAGAAGAAGTCGAAAATTTCGGAATGCTTAAAGTAGCATTGGATGAATGCGGTAATGATTTTTTAATTCGTAAAAAAACTGAATTATATTTTGGCGAATTAAAAAAATTCCACAAAACCGAGCAAGAATATATATATGTTAAAACACTCAGAATTGATAAACTTGCGGAGCGTGTTTTGTGGCCAAGGGAGAAAGTTAAAAAAATAATATTAACTTCCGCAACCATCGGCAAAGAAGATTTAAATCTTCTTGGGTTGGACAATCGTAAAATTTCATTCTTTGAATGCCCCTCAAATATCCCACGTAACAATAGATTATTCCTGATTGACCCAGTTGCAAGTATGACGTATAGAAACAGACAAGAATCGTTACCTAAAATAGCTGAAAAGATCAAATCACTAGCCGCCACACACAAGGGACAAAAGGGTATTGTTCATTGTACATATGAAGTAGCCAGAAGCCTGAAAAAACTGTTAGGCGAAAATGGACGTTTTATGTACCATAGTAATATGGACAGAGATGAAGTTTTGGCCAGATTTATGGCAAATAAAACTGATAAAATTCTCATTGCGAGCGGTATGGCGGAAGGTATTAATTTAAAAGATGATTTAGCTCGGTTTCAAATTATAACAATGCTCCAGTTCCCCTCTCTTCAAGATGATGTAATGGCATGGATTGCTCAGAACATGCCCAAATTATATAAATGGATGGCTATAAGAAATCTCATTCAGCAAGCTGGACGCATAGTCCGCCATCCAGATGATTATGGCATAACATATTTTATCGGATCGGAGCTTACAAAAAAATTTTACTATGATACAGAAGACATGTGGCCATCTTTTTTTAAAGAACAGATGGTGTGGACGAAGTAACATCCAATAAAAAAAAGGAGGAGTTATGGGAGCATTTGACTTAATAAGTGATGACAGCCCGATATTAACATCACGAAAAGAAAGAATTAATTGTGACAATTGCAGACACAGAAACAAGGAAGTTTATTGCATTCAGTTCAAGCGCAAGGGTGATAGAAAAAACGTATTCACAGCCGTGATTATTTCCGAAAACAGCGACCAAGCTATTGATCATTTCTTTAATGTATACATACCAAATGCTGGATTGGACATAGACAAGCGCACAATAAAATGGAGTATATCCTCTCTGTCAGTAGGTCGAGCACACAATGACGGTATAATCAGTTTTGTCACTTCAGGGGAGATAAAGGGGGTTCTAATAACTAGTTATTGATGTTTATAATCGTCAGTAAGGCTAGTTATTGATGTTTATAATCGTCAGTAATCGTCTTTGTAGTACTAACCAAGCCTTTGCACGCATCACCCAGCTCTTTTAACTTATCCCTCATTAGCTGACTTAAAACTGAAATTCTATTATTATGGTTATTTCCGCACTTCTTAAGCTCTGCTTCTATTTTTAATTGAAACTCACATAATTCAGGGTGTTCTCTTAGAAAATCAGCAAGCTCTTGTTTTAGTTTGAATAATTTCTCTGTATCAACCATGCTCAACGTCCTCATCAAAATGTGTTATTTTCTTTTTGTTTTGCAATTCGTCACTAGTTATCAGATTAGCGTTATTAAAAGGATTATCAAGGTCTATTATCATAGGAGTATTGCTCAAATCATATGCTTCATCGCATATAGCAGAGTTAACAAATCTGGTCCTAATTCCTTCAACTTGAGACACTCCTCTTGAACAATGAATATGGCCAAATACATGGAATTTGGGTTGCTTCTTTTGGACGGCAGACAGCAATCTTGGGCAGCCAACATACTCCTCGATGTAGGTTCCACCTATGTGATAATAATGGTAAACCGTATCCAGAACCCCAAACGGAGGACAATGCGTGATTAATACATCTATACCTTCTGGGATTTTATTATACGCTTTGTCTCTTTCTTCTGGCGATGATTGATTCCATGCCCAATTACAAAAGAAAGGTTGAATTGGCGTGCCATAGAATTTGTAGCCGTGCATCTCAATCCCGTCATCTCTTAAATATGTTATTCCGTAATCAGACATCATTTTTCTGGTTTGGTTTTCATTTCGATACGTGAACCAATCGTGATTACCTGCGACAAAAATCTTTTCTTTGACTGGCTGAGATGAATACCAGTGTAAAAAATCTTCTAACTCTTTTCTTTGTCCGGATAAAGAACAATCTCCGGCAAATATTCCGAAATCTGCTTTCGGTAGGTTAAAAGGTATTGGCGTTTTATGAGTATCACTAAAACATACTGCCTTCATTAGACTAGCTCCAAAATTTTATAATTCCGTACCCGAGGATAACATTAACCTCACCATACCATTTTTTCATACACTTCATCGCATCCATTACATCTGGAGGGGGCGTTGTTGGTATGCTTGTTAATGGCACAACACCACCATCAGCAAAATTATCTATATGATGGCAACCTTCTATATGAATATTTGGTATATAAATATGGCTATTATTTACGTTATTGGAGCCGCCTTCATCGTAGGCATTAATGAACAATTCCCAATTGCCCAAATCGACCACACCAAGGGAAGATTTAGGGCATTCGATATACCAACCAACGTAAACATTCAAATTGATAGACATCATTTTATCCTTAATTTCTTTGATTCTTTGAATTTTTTACAAGCATTAAAGGATAAGACATTATCACCACTTTTCTCAACAAGCATCCAAGAGGGGGAATCGGTTACTTTTAGTGGGTGCCCATCTGCATAACATAGGTACTTCCGCTCATTTTTTTCATTGCTCCAATTAAGATTGCTTAACTTACTGTCAACAGTAAGTATTGTTCCTTGTTGCATATATAAGCCACCCATAGTATCAAGGTAGGGTGTTGTTTTCTGTATAATAAAAGGAAAAGAGAGTTTGTGTTCCACGATTAATTGTGTAATGGTTTTTGATTTACTTACTATCTCGTTACTGTAACTAAGACCGTTATAATTTGTTATATCTGCCATTTCACCTCCAAATAAAACCTTTTAATATTCTATGATATTCCGCATTGTTTTACAATAATATAGTTTATGTATCCTTTATAAAAACAAAATCTTACCTATATTACCAAGAATCGTCGATATAGTCTTTATATTCTTCTGTTTTTCTTAGGGTTGTCTTACTGGTGTTATCAGCCTTACCCCATTTTGACTTTGTTTCTTTATTGGACTGGGTCGATATGTCACCATATTTCGCAGGAGTGTAGCCCATTTTTTTAGGTATCTGATCATATGTTCGTTGTATGTGCGCTGGTATGCCGCCTTCTACACCGTCCTCCATAATAGTATTTGCCTTGCCTTTTGCGTTCCATATGTGGACAGGTTTACCAACATTGCCATTATCTCGTAGATACTGATTAAAACCCTCGTGCAGCACTTCTGTTGCATCCTTGTTTCCAAACAATATCTCATTGATCTTTTTGTAATGATCTTCTGGATAAAATTGCTCAGCTTCATCGATATGTTTTTTTGCGCCTTCCTCTGTTATATCACCTTTTGATGTTAGTTTGTCTATCCATTTTTTAGTCTTCTTAACGACAGATTGACTGATATCACTTTGAATTTCGTCTATAAATATTCCATCAGGTTTGTGGGTAAAGCGCACCCACCCTATGCCGTGTGTTGGCGACACAGGGTGATTACTACCCATTGATGCTCTATTAAGTTTTAAAAACGTATCCCAAACACCAGACTGTTTCATTTTTTGCATATGATCAGGAGTTATATTTAATTGAAAAACTTGCGACGGCTCTGTGGAATGGCGCTGCTCCGATTCTGATGTTGATGATAATATTTCATCAGGACTCTCAGATTCCTCATACCGTCTCGCGAGATTAGAATAGCGATCTTGGTTTATGTGGCCGCTATGAAGATGATTCTCCTCTGGATCGAACCCGTATTTATCCAAAGAATAATAATATTCATTAGATGGCAGATTATTTATGTGACGTTGTATCGCGTCATATTTAATAGAGCCTTGCGGTCCTTTGAGGTAAGACATATTCATTGAATCAACATCAAGCCCTGCGGCTTTCAATTCTTTGTGATGCATCTCTCCTCCGTGAGCATCAATCCAGTCTCTTATTTGCCTTGCTTTGTTGCTTCCAAGTGAGACCACAACCGATTGAGGATTGTCAACTATTCCGTGATATATCTGTTTATTTTTTGCATCTTGAGAAACAAACTCATTCGAATCTCTTGCTAATTGTTGAATAATATTTGCATCAATCCCTGGATTATGCGCCAACATTCTTCGAACTTGAGGATCAATGCTCCTCGCCAAAGACATCATAGTTTTTTCAGAAACATCAGGAGCGGCGGCCAACCTGGAACCCAATCCCCTCAGAACCTTAGAGTGAGAGATACCAGGAAAAGATTTAACTGCATGATATAGCGTATCCAAAGCGTTTGTACTTAAATTAGGGTTTTCTATTAATTTATTTAACGCCAAAGATGTATATTTATGATCTGGGTTGTTTTTTAATCGTTCTGACAGATCGCTTATTTGTTTATCTGTGAATTTACCATTGACAAAAAACGGAGTACCGGATTCAAATCTTTCTAGGACATCAACATCTTTGTGTTTCTTTTTGCCAGGAAATATATTTTTATCAGCTGGCTCAGATTGTAAAAAATCTGGATGTTCCAATACTGTGTTTAAATGATCGTCAGTATGATTGGGATGTTGAAATACATAACCAACACCAGAATAATCGCGCTTGAATTCGGCCTCTTCTAGAAATTCACTTAGTTCCTGCGGCGTGATAGATTTATCTTTTTTGAAAATCAGTTTTTTTTGTGATTCGTATTCGCTTGTTGATGGTTTTTCTATATTTAGCTTATCGGCTTTTTGTAATTTATTTTCTCTTTTTAGAATGTTCAACGTCACGTTATCATCAATCGGAATATGATGGTTAATTTTCTTTATTCTTCGTGAGTTTATCCATTCCCATTCTTGTACCTCATTGTCTGGGTCTTTCTCGGAGTCAGTTTCCTCCACAGGGTGTTCATAAGAGTACGAATACACCAGCACATCATCGCCTTTTGGCGTTTTTACGATGTTTTTTCCTAAGTATTTTAATTTTTTGGCAACTATGCCTGTCTCTTCTAGTAACTCCCTTTTTGCTCCATCTATCGGCACTTCTTTATCATTTATATGACCGCCTGGCATTGTATATGCATTGCTGTCATTCCTTCTACCCATTAAAATACTTTTTGTTTCTGGGTGTACAACAGCTATGGAAGCGCACCTCTTTATGCCTGAATTGTCATTCGATTTATGTAATGTATGCCTCATCACGTCTTTAATCGATCTGTCATGAGTAATGCGGTGCTTATCTAAATCGGGAGGTCTCTTATTTTGCGGCACTTGCTGTGCTCTACTGTATGCATGTATGAAATCCCACATGTGTTTTTCATAATCGTCCCAAT
>Ga0105105_10000321_pt1 | contig 22037 bp, 28 predicted proteins | sample PPLLaktember2015_4_FD_79108 | JGI IMG/M metagenome (GOLD analysis project Ga0105105, IMG submission 79108) | Freshwater sediment microbial communities from Prairie Pothole Lake near Jamestown, North Dakota, USA - PPLs Lake P8 Core (1) Depth... | ecosystem: Environmental > Aquatic > Freshwater >...
CGGGCTGCGAGATAAGGGCCGAAGACTTTCCCCGTCTCCTCCGTGGTGATCGTGCCGTAGATCACATACTCCCAGGTAGGTTCGGCTGGCTCCTCGGCTTCTGGAGCGCCTCTGACTTCGATACCCACACTCTGCCCGAAAACCTGCGCGTTGCGACCTTCTTTGACAGAGAACTTGCCCATCGCAGCGGCGATGAGTTTGCCAGTGGCAGCCTGCCATGCGAGATATTGCTCGTATTTCATGGTTAGAGAATCACGTCATCCCTGACGGAGATCAGGGTGGTTGTGCCGTTGAGCACTCGGGTCTGTTCGTTGAACGGGATGAAGTAAATGTCTTTCGCTGCCTCCGCAAGCATGTCCGCCAGCTCCTTGAAGCAGGTGTCTTTCTGCTGTTGGGGTGTCAGCTTCTCCCATTCTTCTTTGGACATCATAGGTCAGGGGCGCTGAGGAAATACTCTTCTCCGGGATACAGATGAACGTCCGTTCCGCCTTTGAGGCAGAACAGACCGAAGTACTGCGTCACCAGTTCTTCAGTCCTGCGCATCAAGGACTCGAACTGAGCTTCGTCACCGAGGCCCCCTTTCATCTCTTCCTCCTGCTGTTCCGGCTCGGTCATGTGGCGGTGAAGGTTGTGGTGGCTCCGACGAACGGAGACGCAGGAGCCTGACCTGCGTTGACGGCGTTGTAGATGATGGCTCGGTATTGGTAGCTCTGCCCCACTGTCAGTCCTGTGATCGTCTTCGACACAGCGACGTTGGTGAAGCCGGAAATCGTGCTGCTACCTGAACTCAACCATGTGCTCGATGATGCCAGTTTGTATTGGAAGTAGGCTGTCGCGGTGTCGTGGTTGGCTCGGAACGTGCCGTTGAGTGTGCGCTGACCAGACCCAGGAGCGGAGTTCGAGCCGGTTGTGGCGAGAGGCACCGCCACTCCGCTGCCGTTGAGGCTGATGCCGTAGGGGTTCTTGGTGCCTGGAAGAGACGAAGTCACCGACAGCGTCACAGGCCCGCGAGCACCGATGGTGCTGGGTGTGAAGCGCACGGTCATCGTGGTGCTGCCGTTGGCTGCAAGCGAGGTGGCTGGAGAGCCCGTAATCGTGAAGTCACCTGCAACCGTTGCCGCGATGCTGCTCAACGTCGCGTTGCCTGTGTTACGCAGAGTGAAAATGATGTCCGATGTCTGTCCAGGCAGGGTGCCGGGGAACGAGACCGAACCGCCGTCACTGATTGTCGTGCCGACGGGGTACTCGATGACCAAATCCGCGACGTTCAAGTTGGAGAAGGCCACTTGCTCCTCATAAATCGAGGTGCTGCCGTTGAAATATCCGCAGGGGACATAGGCTTGGGCTCGCAGTGTGCCCGACACCGGAAGTGCGACTCCTGTAAGGCTCCAGCCTCCCGTGATGCGGGTTCCCTGTCCGAGACTTGTCCAAGTTGTCCCGCCGTCTTGACTGTAGTGGAACACGACCACTTGCGCCTCGGGAGCCGTGCCGCCCCGGAGCCACTGAACGGAGGTCTCGCTGATGACTGACAGCACCGAAGTAGCTGAGTTGGCGTCATTGAGAAGCCGAGCGACGTATTTCGTGGTGCCTCCTGCCAGTGTGAAGTTGCCCGTGACAATGACTTTCCCGTCGTCTTGCAACGCCAGCCCATAGACTGCGTTTCGTGCTGTGGCGACGAACGTCGTGTCGTTGACTCCGACCGTGGAGAGCCGGACAAGACGCTCTGTGGAAGCCAGAGAGCCCGTGACGTAACTTCCCGCGATCACTTTGCCGTCGCATTGCAGGAGGACCGAGCGCACTGCTGCCTGCAACTCAGCGAAGGTGTTGTCGTGAACTCCGACAGAAGTGAGGCGGTTCAGCCCCGTCTTGCTGGCTCCGCCGATGCTGGTGTAAATGCCACCTGCGAGGATGTTGCCAGAAGCGTCGATAGTGGCGGTATATACCTGACCATTCGCCGAAGCATTGAAGGTAGCGTCACCTGATCCGTCAGCATTCAGCCGGTAGATGTAAGTGCGGGAGACGCCGCCTCCAAGAATCGTGATACCATAGACCAGCAGCTTACCGTCTGTCTGTGTGACGATGCCATAGACCTGATTGGCCGTCACTGTGGTAAAGCCTGTGTCGAGAACGCCCGCAGAGGTGAGCTTGCCGATGCCGCCACGGGCTGCACCACCAAGGGTGGTGAAGTCTCCACCAACAACGACCGAGCCATCGGCTTGAAGAGCCAATGCCGTGACCATACCGTTCGCGGACACGTTGAACGTGGCGTCGAAGGAGCCGTCTGCGTTGAAGCGAGCGAGTCGGCTACGCGCCACTCCGCTGACACTGGTGAATGTGCCGCCGACGAGCACCTTGCCGTCTGGCAACTGGCAGAAGCACATCACTTCACCGTTTGCGATAGTTCCCGTCTGGGACTGCACGGTGCCGGTGCTGTTGACCCGAGCGAAGCGCAGGCGGTTGAGAGCGTTTACTGTCGTGAACGAGCCGCCGATCCAAGCCTCGCTGCCTGCGTCCTGCGTGGACGTGCGAACGAGGTTGTTGGCGACAGGCTGCCATGTCGAGTCAGCAGAACCCGGTCCAGGTGTGCAAGTGCCGCTGAGACCGAAGGTGAACGGATCTTCGTCGGCGTCATCATTGGCGATGGTGACTGTGTCCGTCTTGGCCCCCGTCGATGTCGGTGTGAAGCGCAGGGTGAAGTCAACCGAGTCGCCGTAAGCAATCGGGGAGGTTGGCTGAGAGACAACGGACCACTGTGTTCCTGTCGTCAGCGCCACTTTCGGAGTCCCCGACAGCGTCAAATCGTCGAGTCCGACGTTCGTAATGGTAATCGTGATGTCTGACGAAGAGCCTAGCTGAAGATCGTCGAAGGCCACGGTGCTGACGGCGTCTGTCAGGATCGTGTCGCCTTCCGAGACTTGGATCTCGGGGTTCACGTCGAACGCGACGGTGTCCTCGACAATACCCTCGCTCTGCGAGTTGGTGGGGTAGGCTCGGGAACGGATGAGCCCGCTTCCTGTCAAAGAGACCGAGGGCACAAGCTGCCAGCCCCCTCCCGTGCGGGTGATCGCTCCAGCGATGTCTGCGTAAGTCGAGCCGCCGTCTGTGCTCAACTCGAAGGACACTCGCTCGGCTTCAGGTGATGCCCCGCCTCGGAGCCACTGGACCAGATCGACAGAGAGGACGGAGAGTATCGTCGAAGCCTCGTCATTGTAGAGACGAGCGATGCGGTTGCGTGCGACTCCGCCCATAGTGGTGAAGGCTCCAACTGCGATGGTCTTGCCGTCGTCCTGATTGAGCAGCCCGTAAACGATTCCTCCGGCGTTCGGGTCGTAGGCTGATTCGAGCGTCAGGTCACTTTCGAGACGGGCGATGCGGTTGCGGGTCGTGCCGTCAACACTGGTGAACTCCCCGCCGAAGATGACTGCTCCATCTGTCTGAAGGGCAAGAGTGCGGACGGTGTTGTTGGGTGTAACCCCGAAAAGAGGATCGAGCGTACCGTCCTCTTCAAACACCGCGAGCTTGGGGCGCGTCTCCACGTTTGCTTGCGTGAAGGCTCCTCCGACAACCACTTTGCCGGATGGAAGAACCCCGACTGCGTAGGCGGCGTCATCGACTCCGAGCCCCGGATCAAACGAGGTGTCGGTTGTGCCGTCGGCATTTAGGATGGCTACGCGGTCTGGGAGGCTCATGGTAGGCTATAGATACGCTACTTTGCCCGCTAAGCGCAACTGCTCAAACATATGAGCTTCCACTTGCCCGTCGTGCTCGGCAGGGGTTTTGAAGGACATGGGCATCCAGTAGTGGTGCTGCCCTGAACGCTTTTTGGAGAAGTGGTCGAACCCGTAGAGATGGACCTTTTTTACACCGACTACTTCGAGCAGGAAAGTTGCCACTTGCAGCCCGCTACTGGCTAAGATGTCGGGCTTTTTAGAGAATCCCAAGTCCCAATACTTGCGGTCGATCACCTGCTGTCGAGTGCGGTTATAGCACCAAGCTGGAATGCGGTACAGTTCCTCGATAGACGGTGGCTGCTGTGTATTCTCGCAGATGCAGATCGCTCTCGGATGTTTGTCCAGAGAGTCAACCGCTTTGAAGAAGGTGCTCCACAAAGTCGTTTTGGTGCCGACGTTCTTCTCGAAGCCTTCGATTTTGAAATTGTTGAACCTCACTACTTCGTCAAAAGTATCAATCAGCTTTCCATTCGGAGCGTCTTGAACAGACGGACCATTTCCCACCAACACGACAGAAGCGTCTGAGTCTATTCTCAACGCGGCAGCCCATCGCCCGGTGATAAATCTCCCCTGCTTTGTCAAACCGAGACCCCCGGCTTTCGCGATTCGCAGCATCCACCACTCTTCAGGTTGGACTGTGGGGTGAAGGGTTTTTCCCTGCCACTTGTTCACGCTGTCCTGGTAGGAGATGGAGAATATGAACCGACTGGATACGCGCGCCATCTCGGCTAAAACCGCGTCAACCTCGCTCTCAACGAGGTGCTCCATCATGTCGAAGGAGGTCACTACGTCGAAGGTATTGTCCTCGAAAGGCGTGTTTGCTGCTTCGCACTGGATGTCTGCTCCTGGACAGGAGAAATCCGCCCCGACGACAGTCGCCTCCGGCAGCGCAGCTTTGACCTGCTTAGCGAACTCGTTCCACCCGCAGCCCAAGTCGAGCAAGCTCTTTGGAGCCCATTTTGTAACGATGGCGACCGCTCTGGCACCGTGGTTCGTGTGTCCGTATCGCGGATACTTGGCGGGGTTCTGGTAAATACCGTCGTATTTTTGTTTCTCTTCGGTCATGGTCTTAGAAGGCTGATCCGAGGGCTTGAACGGCGTCGAAGTAGAACTCAGCCGTTCCGCTTCCTGTGTTTCCGAGGTAGATGCGGTCGGCGCTGGCGGTCGCTGTCCCGTTGCTGCTAACCCCGGTTTTAGCTCCGGTCGAAGCAAGGCTGGGCTTTGTATCTGTGGTTGCCCACCCTGCTCGACAGATAGCGTCTGTCCCAGACCCCGCTACATACTCAAACCAGACATAGATGTCTGTGTCGAGGGGTAGCACGTCGGAGCTAGTACCGTTGCTCCCGCCCGCAGCAGTGGCTCGCAGCACACGCGAAGCTCCCGCGAGAGTGAGTGTCCCGAGGGCTGTCGTACCGTTGCGGATGGTGGCGATCACTTGGTTGCCGCCGTTGGTCGAAGCTACTCGGAACCGGAATTTCGTGAACAGAGAAGACTGAGCCGTGAAGTCCGTGTAAGACGATCCCGTCTGTCCAGACAGAATGAATTGCAGACTCTGCGTCCCGACAAGAACAACCGTACTCTCAGCAGGGTCGATAGTGCCTGTTCCTGCGCCCGTCCACGTTTCGCCGTTGTCGTAGCCTGTTGTTGGCGTCTCGAAATTCTGATCGACCAAGAACGCGGGGGGCGGAGGTGTCGGCGTTGCGGTGGGTGTAGGCGTAGGGAACGGCGACGGTGTTGGGGTCGGAGAAGGTGTAGCTGGCGGTGTCGGAGTCGGTGTGGCTGGCGGTGTTGGGGTCGGAGACGGCGACGGTGTGGGTGTCGGTGTAACTGGTGGCGTTGGGGTCGGGGTCGGCGTAACTGGAGGTGTGGGTGTCGGAGACGGCGACGGCGACGGTGTGGGCGTTGGCGTAGGCGTCGGAGTCAACGAAGGAGTCGGTGTTGGGGTAGGCGTTGGGGTCGGAGTTGGCGACGGGGTAGGTGTTGGCGTTGGTGTCGGTGTGGGGGTCGGGGAAGGTGTAGGCGTTGGTGTTGGCGTAGGTGTCGGGGTAGTTGGCGGTGTTGGGGTCGGGGTTGGGAAAGGAACCCCGTTCGACCAGTCCCCCACAATTGCCACACGGTCATCGTTCAGGATCTGAAGCCCGTAAACGGCTCCTGGGTTCGTCACTGTCCCCACTTCTGAAGTAAACCCAGCGTCAAGAGTCCCGTCTGTGTTGAGCCTCGCCAGATAGGGCTTTGCCCCGCCTCCGATGTTGGCGAACACGCCGCCGACGATGATCTCTCCGTCTGCTTTGATGCCGAGACAGTACACTACCCCATCTGCGTTCGGGTCAAACCCCGCGTCGATGGTTCCGTCTGCGTTGAGACGGGCGATGCGATTTCGAGCAGTTCCCGCGATGTTGGTGAAGTCTCCGCCGACGATGATCTTCCCGTCCTCCTGGATAGCTACGCAGCGGACGATGCCGTTGGCGTTCGGGTCGAATGCGTCGAGTGTTCCGTCTGCGTTGATACGAGCGACGTAGTTGCGCGCTGTGGCGACGATGTTGGTGAACCCCCCGACTACGATTGTCTCTCCATCTGCCTGTACGGCTGCGCTGAGAATGGTCCCGTTGGCGTTCGGGTCATAAGTCAGGTCGAGGGCTCCTGGGGCTGTAGGGCTGTTGGAGACGCCCGTCAGGTTGACTGTGAACGGGTTTTCATCCGCATCGGTGCTGGTGATGGACAGAGTGGCTGTTCTCGTCTCGGTCGAACTTGCGTCCACGACAGGGTCGAAAGTGACGGTGAACTCCTCGTAGGCACTCGGTTCAAGTTCCGTTACCGTCAGGGGGGCCGTGAACGTGTAGTCATCCGCGTTCGTTCCTGTGATCGTCGCCTCAATCTGTCGCAGCGTCGTGTTCCCCACATTGGAGAGACGGAACACAGCGTCTGCGCTGCCCGTCGTCACGGTGCCGAAGTTGACGGTGCTGGTGCCATCAACAAGGATGTTCCCGACGGGCTGCTCAAGTTGCACTTCCGGTGATACTCCAACCCCCGACAAGGTGATGCTGTATGGAGACGCCTCGTCGTTCGACGTGAAGGTCAGCGTAGCCGTTTTCGTGCCGATGGATGTCGGAGTGAACTGGACCGTCAGGTCGAAGGTGCTTGTCGGAGGCAGCGTTGTCGGTGGATCGGTCACGCTGAACATGCTGTCGTGTGTTCCCGTGATCTCTGCCGTGATGTCGGACAACGTCTCAAGCCCGATGCTGTTGAGCGTGATCGTCGTGCTGATGGGAGTGTCGATTTCCGCAGAGCCGACGCTCAGAGTTCCCCCCGAGAGGATATTCTGGCCTGCTTGTGTCACCAGAAGTTCGGGCTGCGGGTCTGCCAGACAGACACAGATGTTCGAGGTAACACCACCTCTCGACACGCGGGCGTAATAGACCTGTCCTCGGGTGACGCCGATGACTTCGAGCGAGCTTCCCGTAACCGTGAGGTTCTCGTAGCCTGGAAGGAAGCTGCCGTTGAAGCTAGGATCAGTGGACACGTCCAGCTTGATTGTGCCTGCGGGCACCGTGGCTGCAATAGCCCAAGTCAAGGTGAACGTCGTAGATGTCGCGGCAGTCTGCGTCAGGGTGATGCCTGTCTCCACTCCATTTGTGTTCGGGGCGTCAACGTAGAACATCCGTGTCAGCCAGCCCCCCTGATCCGGCGTCACCGTCACTCGGGCGAGGATCGTCGAAGGCCAACGTGTCGGCGTTGTGGCGGGATAGAATCCGTAGAACTGCGTATCCCAGATTTGCTGTGCTGTGTGGAGCGACGGCTGGATGGAGATTCTCAGGTCCGCACCATTGAAGACAATGGCTCGACGAAGAAGAGGAGTCTGGGTCGGGACATCAGGGAAAGTCCCTGGACCGGAGTTCGTATTCCAGTTCGTCAACCCACCGAACTCGGGTTTCACCAAAGTCCACCGCTCAACCAGAGTGTATTTGCAAGGCCCGTCATAGGCTTCTTCAAGCCAGATGGGCTGCCAGTTGAAGCTGGTCGCAGGGGAGTAAATGTCTCCTGGGTCCGCCAGCACTGGCACGATGCGTGGGTAGTTGAGGACGGCAGGCCAAGTGTAGTTGTCCTCGTAGTAGATCGTGCGGCTCGCCGTGCCGAGAACCGCGTTGCCTGCGAGCCCCTGTGCCTTGCGGACGGTCATTTCTGACCAGAGTGAGTTGACCCAATCAACTTGCGTGAAGTTGCCAGAAGCATCAACGGCACTGCCTGCTGTGCCTGCGGCTACTTGCTGTCGGGTCTCAGTCTGAACGACATTGGTGTCCAGATCGACGTACTGACGCTGCTGAGTGTCGGTGATCTTTTTGCGGGTGACACGGACTGCCACATACAAACTGTCGAGCTTCGGCTCTCCAATGCGAACCTCCTCAATCGACACGATCTCGTAAGTAGCCGCAATGACTGTGTTGGGTGGAGGCGGATAGGTGGTGTCAGGTGTCGGTACGGGATAAACGAATCCGCCCGTGCTGCGAAGCTGCGTGAAGGTCTGCGTGATCGTCTTCCAGTCGTCGGCATCGCTGAACTCGTAATTGTATAGGTACTGCGTGGGTTGGTCCGCCACATACCAACGTGTGATGTTTCCCGCCTCGTCGGGCTCGGTCTGCCAGCAGAACTTATGATTTGGGAAGTCCGCCAGTTTGCTGATCGTGTTATGCGCTGTTCCGAACTCAGGGATCGAGTAGTTCGGGTTCTGAACGACGTTGAACTGCTCCCTCACGAAGAGGTCAGTGGACAGGGGCGTGAACGGCTCCCTGAGACGCGGCAGAAGTTTTGATCCCGAAACAGGAGTGGACATAACTCGGGAAGCTACGCGGTTGGATCAGCTAAATCAAGATGCGAATGCGGCTGCGTATCTGATCTGCCCGACGTTTCTTCCGAAGCACCGCTCCGCCTTCACGGGAGCCTGCTCCATCCGTGTTCCCCTCAATGCAGGTGACGTTCCCAGCTTTATCCATAGCGGTCTCGGCAATCCCGATGTGGGAGAACTTGAAGATAACGATGTCTCCTGGAAGGATGTCGTTGCGGTGGGGCTTCTTGGTGTTCGTCTCAGAACCTTGACTCAAGCTCCAGTTCTCGAAGTCAAAAGCCCCTGCGGTACGTGGTCTTCTGAACGTCTTGGTTTCTTTGACTCCTTCAGCGTCCATCGCCATCTTGACAAGCCAGCAGATGAACGCGGCACACCAAGGCCAAGACTTTGTGGCAGGAAGCCAAGTTGTAGCTTTGTACTCGTTCACCCGAGGACCGCAGTTTGTGCCGTTGACTTCAGTCACACCAATTTCTTTGCGTGCGAGTTCGAGCATTTTTTGTGCAAGTTTCATAAGAATCGAAGTTTACCTTTGGGTCCGAAAAGTGCAACAACTCTCCCCCAGGCGTCTGCTTTGGCCCGGCGAACACCGTAGCGGTGTAGCTGAAGACGGAAGTGCTCATGCACCACCGAAGCGGGAGTTATTCGAGGAAGCTCTCCGTGGAAGACGTTCTTGAGCCACTCGCTGCCTCCTGTCAGGAGGTCGCAGAGGAAGTCGTGCTCCAGGGCTGGAACGACACACAACCCGTCAGGGATGTAATTGAGCGGAGGCCCCCACAAAATCGGCGGGGTGCTGGCTTTGTTAAACCTGTAGCCCTCTGGCACCTGATACTCCATGTGGTTGTACCCTGGAGTCAGGAGGTTGAAGCGGTGTGTCTCCTTGGTCATCCACTCAGGCCCTTTGGCCCAAGGCAGGATTCCGTACCCGAAGTCCGCATCGCGGAGGGGTGTGATGTTTGGGTACGGAAGGACTTCCATTATGGCTCTTTCCAGTTCGTGATCCGGCTGTTGGTGGTGGATAGGTCGCCTCGGAGGTCTTTGATGTCCGACTTCAAGTCATTCATGCTGGCGATGAGGACGCCGTGGACCTTCACATCTGCCCGAATTTCAGCCACCTCTTTGCGGACGTTGTCGAAGGTGTCCGCGATCCTCGTCACCTCGGTCGTGAGATTCAGGTGCGCCGTCTCGGCTGCCTGGATGCGCGGTTTGATCTCCGCTACCCAAAACACCATGCCCATCAAGATCCATATCGTGCTGACGTGCTGGGTGGTGAGACCTTTGAAGAATTTGGCGAGGGGTTCAGACATGGGTTAGGCGGGAAGTAGTTGAATGGTAGCTGAGTCGATGGAGGACACTGTCGGGTTCGCATTCATAATGCTGTCTGTGTCTTTTGAGTGCTTGGAGCTGAGCAGGACGTGGCCGATTTCGTGGAGGGCGAACGTACGAAAGTCGGGAGTCTGACCGATGAGCCGCTGCCACCAGGACGTTGCCCACGGTTGCTCCGGGTCAAAGATGATAGAGTGAACACCTTTACCGAGGTCATACCAATAAGCGAGTTTGCCGTCTGGTGGCTCGCTCCCTTGGATGAGGATGTCCGCCTTCTTGGCTTTCACGAAACGAATCCTACCTTTGCTCGCCTTTTCCCACTGCCGCATTGCCCACACGATGCAAGCCTCCGCGCCTTTCGGGAGGTTGGAAGGGTGGATGCTGTAGGTGTAGGTTTTCACTTTTTGGGCTTAGGCGGCGCTTTGGTAGGTGCAGGAGGTGGTGTCGCCTGTTCGGGCGGTTTAGGCGCATCCGCAGCAAGGGCGGCTTCATACAAACCTTGTGCGCGACCTACTTGGAACTGGCAGTCCAGGAGGTTCTGGAGGGCGGCGGTAATTTCCGGAGTCACTTTTTGGAGTCGAGGTAGGTTTTGATGGCGGGGAGGATGTCGAGCACGTCTTGCATGACTTGCCCTGCTCCTGGGACGTTTTGCACGATGTCCCAGAAGTTGCCGCTACTCGTCACTTTGTCGGACCAGAGAAACTCTTTATTTTCGGAGTTCTGCGGCACCTGATCGAAGTTCAGCGTGGCGTTAACTGCGTCATGCAGGTTGACGGCAGAGAAGTTTGGGAAGAACCACTGGTCGTAGGTCTTCTTAGCTACAGATGGGGTCACGATTGGGGGATTGATGGGGACTGGCATGGCGTTAAATGAGGCAAGGGATTCGATAGGTTGTTCCTGTGCTGTCGCGCACGGTGAGTGTGTGTGTAGGCACCACTGCACCAGCAGCCGCTGCGTTGCCAAGTTGCAAGGCTGCCCCGCTGGCGATGGACACTAAAGTGGCGCTGTTAATGGTCAGCACGTCCACCAGCGTCTGCTCAGTGGTTCCACTTGATCCTGCTGCGGTGCCCTGGAGCACTACCGTAGCAGGAGTGGCGTTGCCCGTGCTCTGGCCTGGAGCAATGCGGATGTCACCACCTACGATGTTCGTGCCGCTGCCGTTTGGGCCTTTGAAGGTCTGGTCAATGGGCGTGGCGGAGGCTTTGCCGATTTGCAAAGTGGCTGCCGCCTGTGCTCCTGAAAGGAATGTTCGCTGAGTCGAAGTGGCCGATGTCGTCCCCCAGCTAAGCCAAACGCTGGAATCAAACTGAAAGCTGACGGCATCGCTATAAACGACGTTTACACCTTGAGCATAATGCAAAAGACCGTTGTTGAAGGCGCTAAAACCCTCATTTGCTGTGGCTGGTGATGCGCCGAACATGAAGCCATTGGCACGAGCGCTAGCCAGGGCTTGATTTGCCGCAGTTGGCACTGATATGGCACCCGTGAGAGCGCCGCCAGTAAGAGGTAACTTCGCGTTCAGCGCCGTCTGAAGATCTGTCTGGTCCGCAAGCGTTCCGGTGATGTCTCCCCAGGCGGTAGCGCTCGGAGTGCTCCCACCCCCGCCGACTGCCGCAGCCACCACCAACTGCTGAAGAAGAGTCTGCTCAGTCTGTCCAATCAGGTCCGCCCCGATGGCGGCACAAGCCTCGGCGATTTTGGCATCGGAAGCATAAGGGGAAGCGGTCATGTGGCTGCGAGTACGAGATTCTGAGCAAGCAGAGCTTGGTCGTTGTTCGCCAGAGGCGATCCGCCCAAAGCGTTTGTGAGATTGGTTTGTGGGTCTCCGCCACCTGCATTTCGGTTGGCGAAAGCGAGAGCAGCGAACTGGAGTAGCTGCTGCCTGTTGCCCGGCATATACGTCTGGCCGATCAGTGCGAGAGCCGCAGCGATGTTGGCATCAGAAGCATAAGCGGACGCAGTCATATCAGAGGGTTCCGAGGGCTTTCATCAGACTTGCCCCGCCGTCTTCCTCCATAGGAGCTTCTTCGGCGAGCGCGGTTTCGTCGGTCTCAACTTCGTCTTCCTCGGCTTCTTCAGCCGCGAGCTTGGCTCCGTTGAGAGATTGAATTTGGAGACGACCGTCTTTTATCACCAGCGAGGCGACCATGTCGAATGGCTTGCCTTCCTCGTAGTCTTCAGGAGGAGTGAAATTCTGGGGCACGTTGAAGGAGAACTCGTCCTCGACTTCTTCGCCCATCGACATCGCTGTTGGTAGATCGTCCATATTGTTTACGGGAAAGCCCTCCCGAGGTTCGGCCTCGGGAGGGTGGATGTCAACCTATTACGCGTAGGCTGGGCAGGCGCTACCGATCACGTTCGGGCAGCGTTTGAACCGGATCACGTAGCCATACTGCACCTTGATGGGCTTGTAGGCGGCGTAGAGCTGGGCGAACCATTGACCTTGGTTCTGGAGGGGGTTGTTGTTGAGGTCGGGAATGTTGGTCCACTTGACCGTGCCGTTGTAGTCGAACCCGCCGAAGCTGGTGTCGGCACCAACGGTGGTGCGGGTTTTGGGGACCATGCGATGCACGACATCTGGGTGCCAGACGAAGGCGTCTTCATACTCGGCGTTTAGATAGTCAGGGTTGAGGATCTGCTTGGTGCCGATGGTGGCAGCCGCCGTGGTGTAGAAGGGCACTTCGACCCAGGCACCGCCAGTGAAGTTCCAGCGTGGCATCTTCGTGTCGATGATGTGGAGGTAGCCACCGTAGCCGGTGTCAACGCCCCAGCGCTGAAGGATCTTGGAGCCCTCGGAGCCTTTGCCCATCATCGCGAAGTTGAAGTCGTTACGGATGGACGAGTCGTTGAGGAGCAGCGTGCGCTGGGCTTCATCCGAGAGGATGAGAGGGAGCAGCGGAGCACCGTTCTTCATGGCGTAAGGCTCGCGACCGGCACCGTCACGGATCGCACGGGAGCGGATGGAGTCCAGCAGCGCCTGATTGATCTGATAGGTGGCTGCCGTGGCAGGCATCGTGGTCGAGGAGCCTTCGGTGAGGGAGGCATTGAACACGATCTTGTGACCTGCGTAGTAGCTGAAGCGGTCCTTGTCGCGGTCTTCCCAGAGATCGACGATGGTGTTGACGAACTCTTCACGCTTGCGCATGACCTGTTCGCCGAAGTCGTAGGCGGCCCATGCGTCGTCAAGACAGATGGTGTCGGACTTCTCGACGCGCTTCGATGCCGTCCAGGAGAGGAGGTCGATTGCGGAGGTCGTGGTGCCGGGGGTTGGAACGCAGTTGTTGTCGCTGCCGTCAGGAGCTTGAACTTCAACCCAGCCGGAGCCGCCAGTGCGATTGGAGCGCTGAACGACGGGAGTGGTGAAGTTGTGGCCCATGCCTTCAGGAAGGGTTTCCTTCTTGATGAGCGCGGAGACGCGACCAGTGTCGCGTTGAATGAAGTAAACGTCGCCTTGGATGCGGGAAGCGTCTTCAGCGAACATCTCATTGATGTTGTCAGCCATATAGGTGTGGGAGGTAGGATTTGGGTTTGATCCGTCCCTGGCTGCTTGGGTGCTCTCAATGAGAGTCCGACACAATACAGAGACCGGAAAGTCTCGAACTTGCGTCGGGGAGCTACCCAACTATTGAAAACGCTCTTTGAATTTTGCCTTACCTCAGACTGAGCTGTGTCCGACCGCAGGCTGCGGGTTTTATGCTCGCGAGTAATTTGGAGTGGTTATTGGGGATAGTCAATAGCAAAAACTAGAAATAAAAAGACCGCACTTGGCAATGTGCGGCTTTTCTATGGGGTGACGGGGTCTCTGTCACCACTGTGTAGGATTTATGTGCTTGGCTAGAGTAGGCAATGAGAACGCCACAGAGCACAACTGCCACAGAACAAAAGGCTAATCGCCGACTGACTGCCGTGTGATACGAGTTTCTGCTCTTAATCTAGCTTTTTGACTTCTATTTCTCAACCGAAAAAGAAACGACCTGCTCTTTTCGGGAGCAGGTCGTCCTGAGTCGATACTAGCCTAAACCTCTTGCGTGGCGGGTCTCATTAAAGGCGTGCCCTTCTCAAATCAGCGTCGGCCCAAGAAATTACTCAGCCCGCTCAACAAGGACTTGCCTTCATCCGGCTCGTCAGCGGCTTTCTTGGTTTCGGTCTGGCGTCCAGTCTCACCGGGGATGGCTCCAGACTCGCCACGGGCTTTAAGGGCGGCTTTGGCCTCCTTGAGCTGGACGGCGAGTTCGTTGTACTTGCCGACGAGGACCGGCACCAGCTTGGCTGCCATCGCCTGCCCGACTGCGGTCATGGGCTCCTTGGCTACGTCTGCCGGACGAGCGGTCTTGAGGGCTTCAACGAGCGCGGTATCGTTGAAGATACCCATCGGCTTGAGCTTGGCCTCCATGACTCCGAACAGTTCTGTCGCTGCGGTGCCGATGGCCGCCTCCTGAGCTTCGCGCTGCTTGGCAGACACGGTCTCTTGCTGGCCTTTGAGGGCGTTCTGAATCTCAAGGGCTTTGTTCCTCAGTTCACGGTCCTTGGGGAACACGTTGGAGTGAAGGTCGTTGGAGGCCGTGATGACGATGCCCACTTCTTCAGGGGTTAGCTCTGGCCCGTCTGGGTTGGAGGAGAGGGCTTCTCTGATCTTGCGAGCGCGGGCGAGGGTGTTTGGCTCCTTCATCGCCTCTTTGACTCGGTCCCCGTCGATCTGAGCATAATCGACCACTTCGGCGATCTTCTGCATGTTTGACTCGTAGGGCTTCATCACCGACTCTTCGTACTCCGGCGTGTTCTCCACGTCGTAAGCCGCTTTGAACTTCTTCAGCTCAGTGATCTCTGTCTCGATCTCGGGTGGGAGCTTGCTCGGGGTCGATTCCATCTCCTGAACCTTCTTCTTGAGAGCCTCGTACTCGGGTTTGATGGCGTCGAGTTCGCTGGCTTTCTTCCTGAGTTCACCCCATTTTGCTTTTGCTTCGGGTTTCAGGTCGCTGGGGGCCTGTTCTTGGGTCTCGTCGGGCTTCTGCTCGGCTTTCGGCTCATCCAGAGACACAGCCTCCACGTCCCAAGGGTTTTTGGACTCTTCTTTGGGCGAATCTGCCTGTTTTGGAGCGGGTTTCGCTGGTTCAGCGGCTTTTTGGACCTGTTTTGGCTCCGGTTTGGCCGGTTGCTGACCTTGTTTTGGCAAGCTGGACAGTTTTGCCATCAAATCCGTCCCGTTCGACGCTTCTCCTTGAGGAGCAGAGGGGGCTGGAGCCGGATTTTGAGAGATTGGGGCGGCTTGGGGCGCTGCGGGAGCGGAGGAGGGTGCTTCTGGCATGGTGTTTTGGGTTTACTTTTAAGTTTTTAATTCAAAGAAGGCTGGCTGCATAAGCTTTCCGAAGTCGCTTCAAAAAGGGGCTCTCTTCTCCGGGATGAATAGGTTTTATCCAGCCGCCCCTGAACACTTTTCGTTTCTTCCCATTCTCTGGGTCAAGGTAGCACTCATCTCCATTTTCATCTATGAATCCCTCTAGCTGATACTCCTTCCATTGCCCGTGAGTAGCAATCGGCTCAAGAGGAACGAAATTATCAACCAGAGTTTCAGATGCTTCAGGCATGGTGTTTTAGGTTAAACTTTCGAGCGGAGTTCTTCGGGAAGGTGATCTTCAAACTCTTCGCGCTCGGGATCGTCGAGTTCCAAGCTGCCCGGCAAGATCGGCAGAGTCAGCTTTTTGAGCTTGTTGACCGCCGTCGTGATCCCGATCAGGAGGTGGTGGTGATGCGTGACACAGGTGTCGGGGTGAATGCCTGGAGTCGTCTCGGGCAGTGCGGACGGCTTGGCGAGGTCTCCGATGATCCTGAGAGCGTCTCGGAACACAGGCTCGCTCATCAGCGAGGCTAGCTGGGAGACGGCCTGCTCGTTCTGACGGAAACGGAGCATCTCGGCGCTGTCGGGGAGTTGGGAGGTGGTCATACAGAAGGTAGAGTGCTGTTAGCCTCAATTCGGCGTGTGACGGCGCTTAGGACATCAGGCAGCTTGTCAAGAGTCAACACAATGTCTGCATCAAGCGGCTCTTCGCCGATGTAGCGAGCAACCAACGTGAGGCAGTAATTTTTGCCGAGGATGCGTTCGATCCTCTCCAGATGCGGTTCGACCGCGCTTTGCATTTCGTCTTCAGTCATGATAGTCGGCAGTGGAGCGTTTGGGCCTCCTCTATATTTCAGTTTACCGAACCTGCGACTGGATGTCAACCCTTCGGTGAACTTTTCTGCGGCTGTGCTGCCTTTTGGACCTCAAGGGCGAGCTTCACGTCGGCGGCTGCCATCTCCTGCTGGTGGCGCTGCTGGTCCATCTGGATCTGGGCGCGGGTCTTCTCGATCTCGACATCGTCCTTCGCGGCTGCTCGGGCGTTGGCGTCCACGGCTGCTGCGAACAGACCGGGCTGGGTGCCTCCGTAGAGTTCTGCCTCGGCCTCGCCAGCCTCCTCTGCGGCGCGGGCGTCCTCGGCGTCGAGATGCTTGCGGCTGTTCTTGATGAGTTCTCCGAGTTGCTGGAGCGCCTCCTTGAACCGCTTGTAGTCGGGGTTCATCGGATTGACCATCGGCAGGTGGTCGTTGATGCTGTGCTCCCAGATAGGCTGCATCTGGTCGATGGCTGGACGCAGTTCGATCTGCATCTCCGTGAGCTGGGTGTTGATCTCGTAGAGACGGGTGAGGTGCTTGTCGAGGTGGACCACATGGTCTTGGTTCGGCTCGAAGGACGGAGGCAGGCCAAGGGTCATCTGGTTGTTCTCCATCTGCGCGATAGTGGCATCGACTGGTGGGCGTAGCCCCGGCTGGTCGGGAACGAGGAGACGGGCGATCTGTGGACCTGCATACGCGGCGGCGGTCCATCGTTGCAGCAGTTGCTGTCCTTTCTGGTCGAGGAACGGCCCGAGGCGCTCTTGGAGCGCATCAACGATGGTGCGACGTTCGTTCGAGCTGCCTTTCCCAAGACCTGAGTTGGCCTCGATGCTGATGAAGTCAATGTGTTTGAGGGCATCGAGAGGCACCCCGCGACGGACGAGCCGGTTGCGGAACTCCCACGCCTCTTTGCCTCCCGAGTCGGTGTGTTGATAGTCTGCGCGGCACAGTCGGCGAGCCACACACTGCAAGTGTCTCTGCCACGCCACCATGAAGTTGACGAAGCTGCTGGACTGGAGAGCGCCCTTCTGCTCGGTCTCCGTCTGGACCTGGAACTTGGTCTTCTGGGTGCGGGAGGTGTCGTTGGATGAGACTGGAGAGGCTGCCGAAGCACGGGAGCCGACGAGCTGATTGAGAGTGGTGATCGCCGGGATCAGAGTCTGGCTGAAGTCAGGCAGGTTCGTCTCTTGGAACGCTGTGCCCTTCGCCATGATGTTGTACGGACCCATCGGGACCACGGACTGCTCGACGTTCGCATCCTCGTTCTCGGTCAAGAGATGGGGTGTGGCTGCGGTTGTCGCTGCGTCCAGGAACTTGTTGAGCATCCTATTGAGCCCGGTCGTGGGGGTGAACAGGTCGTAGCCGAGTCCTCGGATTGAGTGGAAATCTCCGTTGGTGCCCACATCGCCGATGAAGGCATGGAGCATGTCGCTCAGGTTGCGGAACTTGCCTTCACACTTGTAGAGGAACTCGCCTTCGCCGTCGTATCGGCTGACGTAGTGGCTGACTGTCCCGTCCGTCTCCTGGATGAACCCGTGGATCACGCGCACGGTGACACCGGACATGGCGAGGCTGATGTCGTTGTTCTTCCAAGCATCGACAACCTCCTCTGGGTTGTTGGTGTTCACGGCGCTCGATCCAGCGGTCTGTTTGACTGCTTCAAGCACCGCTTCCTTGTTCCAATACCGCTTGTATTCAGGGGGGAGTTTGTCCTCCGCCTCGATCTTGCGGAGCAGGTCGCTCGGCTTCATCTTGCTCTCCAACGCGACCACGTCGAGCTGATTCACGTCGGCTTCAGCATCTCGAGGGAACTTCAGATGCGAGAGCCCTTTGACTTGCCACCTCCAGTCAATCGTGTCGGGGAAGAAGGTGAAACCAATCCCATCGAGGACATAGAGCAGGGACAGTTGCCCCCAGCGAGGGTGGAAGCTGGGCCAATTCTTGACCACTTTGCTGAACTCCTCGGCGATGATGGGTTCCCAGTTCTGCCGGGTCTCCTCGTCGATGTAGTCCGATTGAAGCGGCATCGTGCAGAGGGTGTCGAGGCTCTCCAAGAGACGGAAAAAAGGCATTTGGGCCTCGCGAACGTTCTGGCGGAGGATGCCGAAGTTAATGTTCGACCTGCCAAACGTGCCTAGTTTTCGTTCTTTGGCTGGGTTGTAGGGGGCTTCACCACCAAGGGCTGCATCGACAAGAGCGCGTTTCCGTGACGACTCCAGATCCTCATTAAAAAGCGACTGGTACAAGTTCGCGAGGTCGATAGCCTTCGTCAGCCTCCGCTTCACAATCTCCTGATCGTCTGGAGAGACGACTGCGGGGATGGACATCGCCACTTGGGCGTCTTCTGTTACGTACGGAGATGTGGGCATGACTGATGATTCTCGACTTACTGAGAGTGAGAGTCAAGACTCTTCTCTGCGCGCCACCGGTCCACCTCTTCTTGGGAGGTAAAATGTTCTTTCGTCACTTCCCAGTGTGCTATCTCCGTCGCCTGCTCTCTACTTATGTGCGCTACACAAACCAAGTGCTCCTGTCCAAGATCGTCTTTTGCTGCGAATAGGCTGTCGGGGTGATGCGCCCCTATTTTGGAGAGATTTTGAGTTAAAAAAGAAGCTACTGTCATAATGTTTGTGTTCTGAAAGCTGAGGTTAACGGAAAACGCCTTGAGAAGGGTTCAAAGCGACGATTTGCTAAGTTTCACAGCCTCCACCACACGCACGCGGGTCATGTCCACGATCACCTCACCGAAATTGTGAGCGTTCATACTCACACTGTAGAAGCGGTTTCGCGGCACTTTGAAGGCATCGCGGATTTCCGCGTCCATACTCAGATCTGGCGCAGCGAGGTAGCGATGCATCATGTTGGGCGGAAGTGTTGTTTTCATAAGCTGAAAAAGCCCGTATCGTGGGCCAGACGCCGACATACGGAAGTCACTCCGCTTGCCACTCATCCTGTCGGGGACTGGCGGGCGACTAGCCGCCGACCAACTCGTCGTGTCGCGCTCCTTGTGGCAAAATTGCAGTTAAAAACGACCCTAGGCCAACCTTTTGCGGAGCCTCTGCATCAGGGTCAGATGCAGTGTACAGGTTATCGAAAACGACCTTGACTCCGACTCGGCGCACAAGAGCTGGCTGGTGTGTGACCTGTGAAAGTCATCCAGGAAACTGAGTGAGAGGGTTTCCTGGACCGTGAAACTTGATCGCTGCTAGGGGTCTCGAACCCCTCTAAAAGCCTTCCCCGGCGCGCTTTCCGGCTATCTCTTTTATTTTGATACCCACCAACGGGCAACAGCGTTTTGGAAATTGATGCCTTTTTATCTTCCGCCCCGGCTATGCTTACTGCTACACTACAAGAAGGCTAACTTGGCGGGGTTCGCACCCGCGTCTCCGGCATGATTCTTCAGCAAGCCCATCGCTTCCGGGCTGCTTTGCCGCGCTCACCCGTCCACCCGCTGCTGCGTGCGCAGAAGCTCGCCTTCCGACCCTTGTCGGCTTTGGTCTTGGGTTTCGGGGCGGGCGCTTTCAGGTTCGAGCCGGTGGCTGCGTTGTACTTGGCTCGGCCTTTGGCGGTGAGACCTGCTCCCTTGGAGACAGGGAGCTTCTCGCCACGTCCGACTGAGAGGTTAGGTTTCTTGGATGCTGCTTTTTTAGCCATAGAGATGTTGGGTTTGAAAGTTGTGCCGTCTCTCCGGCTGCCTCTGTCCGCGTGTACTTTGCAGTTCGGGGTTCAGTTACCCTGTGTCGATTTCCTATTTTGACCTCATAGCTTCTCCTTTTGACAGGTGCTCATGCACAACGACCAGATGCACTGAGGACGTTCGTTACTTCCCGCTCGGAACGACGGCCACGGCGGGTGTGTCTTTGGAGACGATCAGAGCGCCAGCCTCACGGGCGATGGCTGCGTCTTCAGGAGAAATCTTGCCTGTTCGCTCGGCGTAGGTGAGGGCGATGTCGCCGATTCGCTGGAGACGCTCAGTGTCTTGGGGGCTGGCGCAAGAGGCGAGCAAAATGGTTGTGACGACGATTAAAGAGTAGAACTGGGTGAGTAGCGTTTTCATGGCGAGGCAAATTTAAGGCTGTGTGAGGGCGGGTGTCAAGTCTATTTCGATAAGATGAATTTAGAGCACTTCAAGGAAATCGTCTTTGATGACCTGAATGACTTCGAGACCATCAAGTTTATAGGTTCCTCGTAGCATCTGCTCGTTGGACTGAGAGACCAAGTATGCCGGAGCATACTTCAGACTGTTGTATTGGCTGAACCCCATCAAGATACGAGTTGGACGTTCTCTGTTTTTCTGCATATACTCTTTCTGTAACTGATAAACACTTCGTTCCAGTTCGCAGAATGGATCGGTTCTCTTAGCCAGATCCATCGCTCGAAGCAGATCGAGCTTCTGAAACACTTGCCTGTCAATGTCCGACAGGTGGTCATAGGTTTTGGGTGGTTGGTCGCTCATGGTTTCAGTTTTGTTTCCTCCAACTTATCAAATACTGTCTGCCAAAGTTGGGAACGTCGAAGTGGGTCACTTCGTAGCCAAGCTCAACGAGAACCTCTTCGATGGCTGGGTGCAGTTCGCCAAACCCGACCAGTCCATCTCGTCCTTCGTAGGCGGCTTCGCGGATGGCGTCCGTGACGCCGGAGGCTTGGGCATACATCGGATCTTCGGAGCGTCGTCTGGCGTTGTCGCGAGTTTCACTCGCTGGAGATAAGCTGTGGTGGACGAGTTTCATGGTCTCAGTTTCGGCGGGTTTTTGAAAAAGCTGAACTCTTCTGCATAGCACCATGCCCTGTAGCTCTCGTAAGCCATAGCTTGAATCGAGCCTTCCGGATACCAAGAGCACCAGCCGCCTCCGGTTTCATCGTTCTGGGCTACTCTCCATTCATCGGAGTCGTTCGCCTGCTCGACGACGCCCGCATGAATCTGATAAGATTGCGGGTAGATTTCTTTGTGGTGGACTTCGATGATCCACACTTTCCTCCCGGTCTCAGGTCGTTCTGTCGAGGGACGCCAAGGTGGAAGCAGGTTATTTTGGTCGCTCATGGTCTCAGTTTCGATGAAAGTCGTGTTGGCACCTTGCGAGCTGGCTGGGGATCTTCCCAAGACCAGAAAACAAATCCATTTCTCTTGTACGAGACAACTCCGCCTTTTACCTCTGGTGTCCACCTGAACTTGGCTGGTGGCGTGCGGACGGATCGGGGCTTGAGCGGGAACCGCCTGCGCTGGACTTGGAACGTGGTGGAAGAGATGTTGATCATGGGGCGGGGTTGACGGGGACGATCTGGGTCATGGAGGAGTAGGTTGCCGGTCGAAAACGCATAGTTGTGTAGGAGAATCTATTCACTGGGGAGGGAAGCCACAAACTCACCTCAGGAGCCAAACTCTTGATCTCATCCGCATAACGGAACCGCCAGCCTGGAGGCACTTTGGACTCATCGACGTTCTGGGGGTTGTGGTAGGGGAGTAGCTTCATGTTGGTTGGGTTAGCAAAAATCTCCGTTCTTCTCGGCCTGTCTCTTCAACGTGTGTTTCCTCTGGCACCCGCAGGACTGCGACCGTCCGTCCATGAGGACCGAGCCGCGCACGGCTGGCTTGATCTTGCCGCAGATGCATCGGCACACCCAGAAGGTCGTGACTGGGTGGCGGGACCGACGCTGGACCTGCTGGTGGTGCTCTCGGTTCTCGCGGAGGACTGTCCAGTAGCCGAAGATTTTGGAAGTGAGGTTTTGTTTCTGGAAGGCTGGCATGTGAGTGGTTAGTGCTTCGACTCAATCCACCAAGCTAGGTGCTCTTCTTTGGTCCCAAGTGTGTGAGGGGTTTTAAGCCACCACTGCCGCGATCTCATAAATTCCGAAGTCGTGACCGTCAGGGCTTTGATCAGTTGCTGATATTCTGGGACTCTGAACTTCTGTGCTTGGGACAAGTCGTTCCAGCCTTCGGGTCTGAAGGAGGCCAATTGTTCAGGCCACTGCCACAAATTTGAGGCGGCGTAGGC
>Ga0105105_10000323_pt1 | contig 21969 bp, 18 predicted proteins | sample PPLLaktember2015_4_FD_79108 | JGI IMG/M metagenome (GOLD analysis project Ga0105105, IMG submission 79108) | Freshwater sediment microbial communities from Prairie Pothole Lake near Jamestown, North Dakota, USA - PPLs Lake P8 Core (1) Depth... | ecosystem: Environmental > Aquatic > Freshwater >...
AATGACAAAAGAGGGATGGGACAAGGGGATGGGTGTTGCGGGAATGACAAAAGAGTGAGGAGTCGGCCCTTTCCCAACAAAAAAAACGGCGGCGAAAAGTCGCCGCCGCCTTGTGCTCATCCAACCAAAGGAGGTTACTGGATATTTTCCTTCACCCACTTGGTGCTGACCGATTTGGGACGCGTGATGGCGGTCCCGATACCACGGTTCAGAATCAACTGGGAGAGCATCCCCATGGCACGCGACACGGAGAACAGCACCGTATAGTACGGGAATTCCTTCATGCCATAGTGATACAGCAACGCGCCGGAACCGGCATCGACATTGGGCCACGGATTCTTGGCTTTGCCGTGCTCTTTGAGTACTTCCGGTACGATATCATAGACATTCGCGACGGTCTGGAAGACCGGATCGTCGGCCATATGCTCTTTGCCGAAAGCCAGGAAAGCCGTGAAACGGGGGTCGGTTACACGCAGGACAGCGTGGCCGTAACCGGGGATAACTTTCCCGCCGTTGAGCGTTTCCCAGGCGTCATTGCGAATCTGTTCCGGCGTCGGGGCGCCGCCGAATTTCTTCATGGTGTCCAGGACCCAGCCCAGGCACTCCTGATTGGCCAGACCGTGAAGAGGGCCTGCCAGGCCGTTCAAACCGGCCGAGACCGAATAGTAGGCATCGGAGAGAGCCGAGCCGACCGTATGGCAGGTGTTGGCCGAAACGTTGCCGCCTTCGTGGTCACAGTGAAGGACCAGGTAAAGGCGGATCAGTTTCTTGAAGGTGCCGTCTTTGTCAGGCAATCCCAGCATGCGGGCATAGTTGGCACCCCAGTCGAGGTCTTTCTTGTACGGGATGCGTTTGCCTTTTTTGAACCGCCAGCGGTAAACACCGGCCGCGATTCCCGGCAGTTTGGCCAGAAGATTGAGGGAGTCTTCCAGGGTCGGGCCCCAGTATTCGGTCTTCTTCATGCCTTTGTTGTAAGCCTTGACGAATTCGGATTCTTTCTGCATGACAAGGACGCAGGTATCCAGCATGGTCATGGGGTGAGAATCCTTGGGCATCGATTCCATGACGTCCCAGACATATTTGGGAACGCTGGACCGCTCGGCGAAGTCCTTTTGAAGAGCCGCCAGGGCTTTCTTGTCGGGAAGTTCGCCGGTGCACAGGAGGTAAAAGATCTCTTCGGGGAGTTTATCGCGAAGTTCCAGGATGGGAATACCGCGAATAACCAAGCCGCTGTCGGGATACACCACGGAGGTATCGCAGATCATACCCTTGACGCTGCGCATACCGCCGTAGGCCTGGCCGACGGTGACTTCGGAAATTTTCTTCTCGCCCAGCCGAGTCAGGACATCCTTGACTTCATCCCGATAAGCGGGAATCAGCTCGGCCAGATGCTTCTGCAGAGTCGACATAAATGTTACTCCTCTTGTTTAAACTGGTTTATTTCGAAGAAGCTTTTATTCACGATTATTGTGAACATTTTCACATAAATGCCAATTGTTTAGGAAAACATATTAAACCTATCCGATGAAAATGTCAAGAGATAGACGCGGCCAGGAGTCGATTTAGCCCGAAAATTTTTCGCAAGTAACGCTGGGATGATTTAGAAAATATTCTTGATTCGACAGGAAGTTAAAACCAACAAGGTTTGTCCTGATTCGTCGAGTTTACCTTCCGGCTCTGTCCGCCGCTTGAGTAAACATTTTCCCGGGGTTTAAAAGACCGCGGGGATCAAAGACATCTTTCAAATCTTTCATGGCGCCCAGGGTGGGGGGATCAAATTCCAGATGGAGAAATTCCTTCTTGGTCAGGCCGATGCCATGTTCGCCGGTAAGCGTTCCGCCCAGTTTCAAAGTCATGTCGAACAGCCGCCTAATGCCGGTTTCAATCAGGCCGCTTTGGACATGTTCGTCGTTGTCTGTCAAGAAGTTAACGTGAAGGTTGCCATCGCCGGCATGGCCGTAGGAATTCATCCGCAAGGGATATTCCCGGCTCATCTGGGCCACGAAGGCTACCAGTTCGGGAAGTCTTGAGGGTGGCACGGCGACATCCTCGGAGATTTTATACTTGGCGGAGGCTTTGACAGCCTTGGACAGATTTCGGCGGATTTTCCAGAGGCGTTCGGCTTTTTCCTGATTGTCTTCGCGAATCAGAAGGGAGGCCCGATTTTGGCGGCAAATATCGATAATCCTGTCGGCTTCGGCGATTCGATTTGTTCCTGAAGTTTCCAATAGGAGGACCGCGGCGGCTTTTTCGATTTCGAGGGCTTTCTCATAATCTATAGAACACTGGATAGCATCGGCGTCCATATACTCCATGACAGCCGGGACAATCCCCTGGCGGGTGATTTCGGCGACAGCCGAGGCGGCATGTTCCGGACGGTCAAAAGCGGCCAGTATGGCCGGGCCGGGCGGGTCGAATTCGATAAGGCGGACGGCGATTTCGGTGATGGCCGCCAGGAGTCCCTCGGAGCCGGTCAACGGCATTGTGATATCGAAAAGATCGCCGTTGGAATATACTCCCGTCTTAAGTATTTCACCTTCGATCGTGACGGCTCGCAGGCCGATGAGGTAATCGCGGGTGACGCCATATTTTTTGCAGTGGAGACCGCCGGCGCATTCGGCGACATTGCCGCCCAGGGAGGATTCGTCATAACTGGCCGGGTCGGGCGGGTAAAACAGGTTTTGTTTCTCGGCGGCATCCATTAATTGCCGGGTGATAACTCCGGGACCGCAATAGGCCATTTTGCGCTCGGGATGGATTTCGAGTTTTTTCAGTCTTTCCAGCGATAAGACGAGACCTTCGGCGACAGGAACCGCCCCGCCGGTGTAGCCGGTCCCGGCGCCTCGAAAAACGATAGGGATACTTTGCTCGCGGCAGAGATTGACGGCCTGGATGACATCGTTTTCGCTTTCGGCGAAATAGATGGCTTTGGGCTCAACTCTAATTTCGGAGGCATCGCGAGCGTAGTCGGAATACGAGGCAGTTTCGAGGATAAAATTATGGCCGAGTTTTTCTTTCAGCAGATGGAGCGGCGAGGATTTCATAATTGGCGTTTTCCGGTTTTCCGTCTCGCCATACAGACAGGAAACCCCGATTATTTATCTTTCTTCTCTTGTACTTTAGCCGGTTCGCTGGCGGCCTTATCGCTGGCGGCAGCCTTCTTATAAGATTCTTTTCGATAATCGGTGGTATAAAAACCACTGCCCTTCAAGAGAAATCCTGCCCCGCCGGAAATAATTCTCTTGGCAGGGCCGCCGCATAGGGGACATTTATCCAGGGGGGGATCGCTCATTTTCTGAAATTCATCGAATTCATGATTGCAGGCGGAACACTGATAATGATAGGTTGGCATCTTACTCCTCTTCTTCAGGTCAAATCAACCGGGCCATCCGTCAACGAAGGCAGATGGCCCGAAGTCTAACTAATTACGAAGTCGGGTAACCCCGGCGATAAACATCAAACGGTAAAATCATTTTTATTGGGGCCGGCATCGATAATTTCCTGCGGACAACCGGCCGAGAATTTCTTGAAATTCTCGATATACAGGGAGGCCAGTTGCAGGTATTTATTCTTATAGTCGTTTTTATTACCCCAGGTTTCGGCCGGGAAGAGGACTTTTTCGGGGACACCCTCGCATGATTTGGGAACCTCAAAGCCGAAGACGGGGTCTTTGTAATATTCCACCGTATCGAGTTTGCCGTCCAGGGCGGCGTTCAGAAGGGCGCGCGTATGGTGAATTGACATGCGTTTGCCGACACCATAGGGTCCGCCCGACCAGCCGGTATTTACCAGCCAGCAATTGACGCCGTATTTCTGCATCTTGTTTTTCAGGAGTTCGGCATAGTAATACGGATGATGCACCATGAAGGGGGCGCCAAAGCAGGCGCTGAAAGTAATTTCAGGTTCTTTGCCCAGGTCAATCTCGGTTCCGCTCACCTTGGACGTATAGCCGGAAATGAAATGGTACATGGCCTGTTGCGGTGACAGGCGGGCAATCGGCGGCAAAACGCCGGAGGCATCGCAGGTCAGCATTATTATGTTTTTGGGATGTCCTGCCATCTTTTCAGGCACGGAGTTATCAATAAAGGTCAACGGGTAGGCGGCCCGGGTATTGGGGGTGAGGGATTCATCATCCAGGTCAAGCATCCTCGAGATGGGATCGAAGACGACATTTTCAAGAATGGTCCCGAACTTGCGGGTGCAGGCATAAATCTGGGGTTCGGCGGTCGGGGAGAGGTTGATGACCTTGGCGTAACAGCCATTTTCGAAATTAAAAATACCTTCGTCACTCCAGCCGTGCTCATCGTCGCCAATCAGCCCGCGATTGGGGTCGGCGGAGAGAGTGGTCTTACCGGTGCCGGATAATCCGAAAAACAGGGCGACGTCGCCTTTTTTACCGACATTGGCCGAGCAGTGCATAGTCATAATCCCATCCAGGGGCAGAAGGTAATTAAGGACCGTGAAGGCGGCTTTTTTTATCTCCCCGCCGTATCCGGAGTTCCCGATGAGACATAGTTTTTGCTCGAAATTCAGGAGGATAAATGTTTCCGAAAGCGTCCCGTCGACTTCCGGGAGCCCTTTAAACGACGGCACGGCCACAATGGTGAATTCGGGGATGAATTTGCGCAGCTGGTCGTTACTTTCGGCCGGAATGAACATATTCCTGACAAAAAGACTGTGCCAGGCAAGTTCTGTGATGATTCTAATCGGCAGACGATAATTGGGGTCGGCACCGCCGTAACAATCCTGAACGAAAAGGTCGCGTTTCTGAAGGAATCCGGCCAGTCTTTGCCAGACGGACATAAACTTATCCGGGCTATAAGGGCGATTGTAGACACCCCACCAGATGTGATCTTCGGTGGAAGGTTCCCGGACGACGAATTTATCATTGGCGGCGCGGGCCGTATGTTTGCCGGTATTGACGGCAAACGGTCCCATGTGCGAAATCCGGCCTTCCGAGCGAAAGACAGCCTCTTCATACAAGGCTTCCGTGGGGAGATTCCAGTAGACATGGTTCAAGTTCCGGAAGCCGTGATTCTCCAGGCCGTAATCGCTTTTAACGGCATCGGCGATTTTCTGGGCCGGAGTTTTGACGTCGATAATATAATAACTCATTTCCAGTCTCTCCTCATTTTGCGGTCGCCGATATAAATCTCATTGGGCGATTCGGGATCCAGGGCCCACTTGATGCGCGCGATGCCTTCGGTTATTTCTTTTATGGAACCACAGTAACTAAGCCGCAAGTGACCCTCCATGCCGAATTCCTTACCGGGCACGGTAACGACGAGGGCCTTTTCCAGGAGAAGTTTGCATAAGCCGACCGAATCATTACTATACGCGCGGAAGTCGGGAAGACAGTAGAAGGTGCCGTCAGGTTTAACCGTTTTGACGCCGTTAAAAGCCCCCAATTCGGACATCATGACGTCGCGGCTGTTTTGTAAAGTCAGGCGCAGGCTTTCCACTCCGGACTGCACCCCGGTCAGGGCGCCGACGGCGGCGGCCTGGGCGACCACGGAAACGCATGATGAATTTTGGGCCTGGACATTTATCATGGCTTCGATAATTTTGCGATTGGCCACGGTCCACCCGATACGGAAGCCGGTCATGGCATACAGTTTGGAAACGCCGTTTAGGACGATAATCCTGGAGTTTTCGGAATCATCCTTGGAAAATTTGTACACCGAGGGGGCGGTTTTGCCGTCAAAAATCAGTTTGTGATAGATATCATCCATCAACAGATAAAGGCCTTTTTTCTCGCAGTATGCCACCAATTGGGCGATGAATTCCTCGGAATAAACCACGCCGGACGGATTATTAGGGCTGTTGATTATTATGGCCTTGGTGTAGGAACCGACCTTTTCGGTGATATCTTCCAGATGAGGATGAAAGCGGCCGTCTTCGGGAGTGACAATAACGGGCACGCCGTAGACCATTTTGACTATCTCGGGGTAACTGACCCAGTAAGGGGCCACGATGATGACCTCGTCCTGGGGATTAATGATAGCCATCAGGAGGTTGTAAAGGGAATGCTTGGCTCCGTTGGAGACGATCACATTTTTGGGGCCGACCACTTTGTTGTAATTTTCTTCGGTATAACGGATAATGGCTTTGATCAGCGAAGGGATGCCTTCGGTGGGGGTGTAGCGGATATCCGCCGACGTCAACTTGGCAGTGGCGCTGATAACGGCATCGACGGGAACTTTGCTTTTGGGTTCACCGGCGCCCAGATGAATGACGGCTTCGCCCTTTTCCCGAAGGAGCCGAGCCTTTTCGTTTAAGGCCAGAGTGGGCGACTCTTTAATTTCGCGGGCAAGTTGGCTGACACTCATATCCCTATCCTTTCATTAACATGGCGATGGCGACAACATCCCGAATATCTTCAGCGGAGCAGCCGCGCGAGAGATCGTTGGCCGGTTTGGCCAAACCCTGGATAATCGGCCCGGTGGCGGTGGCATTGGCCAGTCGCTGGGTGATTTTATAGGCAATGTTGCCGGCGTCGAGATCGGGGAAAATCATAACGTTGGCGTCGCCGGCGATGGCCGAGCCGGGGCATTTACGAGCGGCGATATCGGGCACGATGGCGGCATCCACTTGAAGTTCCCCGTCGACTTTTAAATCGGGATGATTCTTTTTAATAATTTCCAGGGCGGCCAAAACTTTATCCACATCGGGGTGTTTGGCGGAACCCTTGGTGGAGAAAGAAAGCATGGCCACGCGAGGTTCTTCACCGGTCAGATTTTTGTGAGTCCGGGCCGTGGCGACGGCGATCGAGGCCAATTGTTCGGCGTCGGGATTGGGAACAACCGCCCCGTCGGCGTACATGAATATCTTGTTTATCTGGCCGCGATACTGGGGGACGGTCATCATAAAAGCGCCCGAGACGGTATTTATCCCCGGAGCCAGGCCGATCACCTGAATGGCCGCCCGCAGGACATCGCCGGTGGTGTTAACCGCACCTGCGACGGATCCATCGGCCATGTCTTTCTGCACCATCATGGCGCCGAAGTAGAGCGGTTGTTTCATGGCCGTTTCGGCCTCCTGGCGGGTAATTCCCTTTTTCTTGCGGATTTCCATGAAGGTATCGATAAAGGCCGGTAATTGTTCGGCATTGGCGGGGTCGATGATGCTGACTTTTCCGGAATCCAGGCCGTTATCTTTGGCCAGTTTATTCACCTTATCGATTTCGCCCAGAATGACGACCTGGGCCAGATTTGCATCCACTATTAATTTGGCGGCCTGAACCGTCCGCGGCTCGAGTCCCTCGGGCAATACGACGCGGCGCTTTTTGGCCCGGGCCTTCTCCCTGATTTCATCCAGAATATTTCTGGGTTTTCCCGCAACTGATGTCATTATTAATCTCCTTTAAAATTTTTGTACTATCCGGATATAGCATCCCGCAAATCGGGATCCGAGAGAAAGGCATTAATAAACATATCTATATCACCGTCCATAACGACCTGGATGTTCGAGGTTTCCGTGTCGGTGCGGTGGTCTTTAACCATGTTGTAGGGGTGAAAGACGTAACTGCGAATCTGGCTGCCCCATTCGATTTTCTTTTTGGTTTTCTCGAATTGCGCCTGCTTTTTGCGCTGTTCTTCCAATTCCAGTTGATACAGGCGCGATTTGAGGAGCATCATGGCCGTGGCGCGGTGTTTTATCTGGCTCCGCTCATTCTGGCACTGGACCACGATATTGGTGGGCAGATGGGTGATGCGGACAGCCGAAGATGTCTTATTGACGTGCTGACCACCGGCCCCGGAGGAACGGTACGTATCGATGCGCAAATCTTCTTCATGAATTTCGATATTAATTTCCTCATCCACTTCGGGATAAACATAGACCGAGACAAAGGAAGTATGGCGTCGCTTGTTGGCGTCGAAAGGGGAGATTCGCACCAGGCGATGCACCCCTGATTCGGCCTTGAGGTAGCCGTAGGCGAACTCGCCCTTAATTTCCAATGTGGCCGATTTCAACCCGGCTTCTTCACCGGCCTGATAGTCAAGAAGAGTGACCGCGTAACCTTTTCGCTCCGACCAGCGGTTGTACATCCGGAACAGCATCTCCGCCCAGTCCTGCGACTCGGTACCGCCGGCTCCGGGATGAATCGTCAAAATACCATTCTTGGTGTCATTGGGGCCGGAAAGAAGGGTCGACAATTCGAAGGCATCGATATCAGCAGATAGTTTATCCAGCGATTCCATTATTTCGCGGGCATCCTGGGAATCATCGGCGCCGTCGGTCAAGGCCAAAAGCCCCTCGTAATCATTGACCTCGGATTGGAAGCGATCGATTTTTTCCAGCCAGCGTTTGTGTTCGGAAATTTCCTTAAGAATACCCTGGGCCTTTTGATTGTCGGTCCAGAAATTCGGAGCGGCGGTTAATTCCTGAAGTTTGTTAATTTTTTCACGACGGGAGTCGATGTCAAAGGAACCTCCCGAGCTTGGAAAGCCGTGATTTCAGGTCAGTTATCCGGTCTTTGGTAATAATTGCCATATATAATTCCTTTGGGGGAATAATATTATCTTTTCCCTTTTAAATGTCAATTTATATTGGCGATAAGGTTTGAGATAGTCATAGTTACAAACTTGGGCCAGACCTCCAAAAATAATAAATTTCCTCTTGTAAAGGTGGAGGGAATAAGCTATAATCGTATGGGCACTATTGGCATAGAGGATAAGAAATTGCATTAATTTTTATGTCCGGGGGAACTATGTTTTTCACCAACTACTCCAAGGCCTTGTTAGTCATCGTGTTAATGCTTTCCGCCAGCCTTTTGGCGGGAGATGACAATGAACCCAAGTGGGGCAAAGTAACCGACGCCGAATGGCAGATCGAGCCGCCCGTGGAATATCCCGAAGCCAATGCGGTCATTATTTTCGACCGGGGTTCGCTTTATGTCTCATTCGATAAAATTGAGCTTGAGCGCCACGTCCGCCTTAAAATTATGACAAAAGCCGGGATTGAGGAAATGGCGGATTTGGGATTTAGTTATCACGACGACGATAAAATCAAGGGATTTGAGGCGCAGACAATTACTCCCGACGGGAAGAAAATTGCGGTGGACAAGAAAAATGTTCTTACCAAAACGAGCGGCAATTGGAAAACCAAAACCTTTGCTTTCTCCGCGGTGGACAGTGGCTGCATACTCGAATTCAAGTATGCAAACGTCAATGAGCGATACCACTATCTTGATCCCTGGTATTTCCAATCGTCGATTTTCACCATGGAATCGGTTTTTAAACTATGTCTGGCGGCGGGATTTACATATTCCACGGCCGTCATAAATATGCCGGCCGGAGGCTCCCGCCCGGCCGTCAGTGAAGAAAACCAGGCGATGGGCGGGGGGATAAACAAGAAGATAATAACATATACATATAAATTGAATAATATGCCGCCCGTAAGGAATGAGCCCTATATGGGCTTTCCCAGGAGTTATATGGCAGCGATGTATAATCAACTGGTATCGGCGGAATCGCCCGGTTTTTATTATTCATATGTAAAGGACTGGCCGGGATTGGGGAGCGAATTTCAGGATAATTACCTTAAGGATTATTTAATCGGCGCCAAATCTATAAGTGCGCTTACGGATAGTCTTACAGGAGTCTGTACTAATCAGGAAGATAAAGCCAAGGCGGTTTACGATTATGTCGCCCGGGAAATCAAATTAAACGATGATGAATCGGTATATTTTTCTAATGAAAATATTTCGCAAAATTTGACAAATAAATACGGCACCGTCAGTGACAAAAATGTCCTTCTGACCGAAATGTTAAAACGCTCCGGTCTGGAAGCCTGGCCGGTGTTGATCGGTTCCCGAAATGATCACATCTTCATGCCTGAATTATATCACTTGCGGCAGTTCGATTACCTGATAACGGCCTGCAAAATAGACGGCGGATTCGTCTTTCTGGATGCTCAATCGGAATATATTCCTTTCGGCATTTTGCCCCCTGAATCCCGCGTAAACGGGGGGTTGATTCTGGATGGAGGGAAATCTTATCTGGCCAAGATAACATATGAAAATCCGCAAACCCGGCGCTACGATCATACTATTATTATGCTTGATTCGATGGGCGCCGCGGCCTGTTCCACGCATGTGGATTTTCAGGGTTACCTGGCCTTTCAATTCGGCCAGGACATAGCCGAAGAGATTGAAGAAGATCTGATAAAAGAGAATTTTCTGGACCGGCTGGACCTGCCGTACCAAATCGCCGGACATCAATCGCATCATGAGACGGGGGATAGAGTTTCTCTGGATGTGTCTTACAGCCTGGAAGGATTGGTCAGCAACCTGGATAATCACTTTGTCCTCAAGCCCGTAAGATTTTTCTTCCGTGAGAATCCGTTTACCAATCAAAAGAGGTTTTTCCCGGTCGACTTCGAATATCCCCGGATATACCAGAATCATTGTGAGATTACCCTGGCGGAGGGGATGTCGGTGATGTCGCTGCCAGAGCCGGTTAAAATTGAGATCGACGGGGCCTCTTTTTCCACCCAGTACTTAAACAGCGGACAGAGCCTTTCCATGCTGTGTACTCTGCAAATTTCGCAACCGGCTTTCCCGCATTATAAGTACGAGGTCCTGAAGAAGTTTTTCGACCAGGTGGCGTCGTCGATGGAAGACCGGGTGATACTTTCCGTGGCGGCCAGATAGGTATCAAAATGAGAAAAAATTTTATTATGATGGCGGTCGCCGTTTGCCTGGGATTTCAGGGAAGTCGGGCCGGAGAAGAGGAAAACAAAAAGGGCGCTTATATTGAGGCCATGGAAATCGTCACCACGATCAAAGGCAACTCGGCGCGTCAGACGGTTTTTCAAAGGACCGCCATCCTGAATCCCAAGGGCAAGGATTTCGGCGTGCTTTCGATGGTGGAATCACCGAATATCCCAATTTCAAAATATGAGGCTTTTGCCTATGACGACAAGGGCACCGAATTGGAGAAATATGATTTATCCAATTTGAATAAGAGTTGCGGGTTCGGCGATAGTTTTCAGTTATACAGTGATATCTGCCGTTACTCGGCTCAACCCATATTTGTTCAATATCCTTATTTCCTGGAGGAAAAGGCGGAATTGGAATTGAAATCTCTGTTTTTCTGGCGGGGGTATGATTTTCAATCCGGCCTGCCGGTTAAAAAGATCTCGTACGAATTATTGGCCCCGATGGATTTTCAGTTCAATTATAAAATATACGGCCGGTTTCAAGAGCCCGAGGTCGATACCCTGGGTAAGCAGGTGAGATATTTCTGGTCAGCGACGGATATCCCCGCCGAAGCCGAAGAGGACTACATTGCCGATTGCTATCCTTCGGCGGCCCGGATTGTCTTCATGGCCAGGGATTTATCGTTGGGGAAATTTAAATTTTCGGGCGGAACGTGGCAGGAGGTCGGACGGGGTTTTTCCCTGCTGTCCAAAGACTGTTTTCTAAAATCCGAAAATAAAACCATTCCGGGCGAATCTAACACTGCCGTGCAGATATCGGCAGCGCGGGATATTTATAATCAAATCATTTCCGATTACCGTTATGTTTCCGTTTCGGTAGGTATCAGCGGGTGGCGTCCCAATCCGGCGGCGATGGTGGAGCAGAGGAAATACGGCGACTGCAAGGACCTTTCCATCCTGCTCGTCTCACGCCTGCGCCAGGCAGGTCTTCAGGCCTATCCCTGCCTGGCGTTAACCCGCGGGGACGGCGAAACGGATACCACCTTTCCGGGTTATAATTTCAATCATGTCTTCGCGGCGGTCATGATCGACCGAGATACGGTCTGGATGGACCCGACCTGCAACAAATGTCCTTTCGGCGAGTTGCCATATTCCGATGAAAATATCGCGGTTTTGCTGATGTCCGATAGCGGGGGTGTTTTGGTAAAAACTCCGGTTAGTACGCCCGAATTGAATCGCACCTTAATTAACTCTTCGATTACTTTATTGCCGGGGGGAACTTATCGCTTCGCCAGTAATATCCAATGTCATGGCAATCAGGGAAATTATTGGCGGAGCCGGCTTACCGGTCAAAGCAAAGATGAAATTCGGGAATGTTTTGAAAATTGGCCGCTTGGTGGTAGCCGTCAGTTCAACATAACAGGTTATAATTATAATCGGGATCTGTCCCCTGACGCCCCGGCCGTTCTGGAACTGCAGGGCACGAGCCGCAAGCCGGCGGAGCATCTCGGACAAGTATATTATATAAACCCCAATTTATACGGTTTCGGACGATACCTGGAATCGCTGGAATTGAATAAACGCACCACCCCGTTGGATAACGATTATCCCAATTCCCGGATTCACGAGATTACCTTCCGCTGGGATTCCACCCTGGCGGTGGACTCTCTGGCGGTACCTTCCGATGAAGTGCTGGAATATGATTTTGCGCGACTGGATTTAACTTATTCCCGAAACGGCAGCGAGGCCAAGGCCGTTCTGCATACGGAAATGAAAGGATATTATATCAGCGCGGATAAAATGCCGGAATTGGCGGAGTTTCGTTCCCGCTGCCTTAATCTTTTATCCCGTCCCGTAAAATATTTCCTGTCCGGACGATAACCGCCAAAGAATTGGAAATGGCTCTAATTTGTTGACAAATTCCCCGCGGATAATATCTTCCTTCATTATTAAGAAATTTCGTATAAGTAAACAATATGCAAATTGAAACTATTGTCGTCAGTCCCTTTGAAGTTAATTGCTATTTGATTTGGGAGTCCCCCTCCCGGTCGGCGGCAATCATCGACCCCGGTGATGAGGAAGACCGGATAATTGAGCGCCTGGAAAAGAATGCTCTTCATCCGGCGGCGATACTCCTGACCCATGGCCACGGCGATCATATTGCGGCCGTGGGGCCGCTTAAGGAGAAGTTCCATATCCCGATTTATATCGGCCGCCATGACGCCCCCCTGTTATTATCGCCGTCGGCTAATGTCTCCGCAATTTTCGGCTTTGAGATTACCTGTCCTCCGGCCGATCATCTGCTCGATGACGGCGCCGTTATCAAAATCGATAACATGACTTTCAATGTCATATCCACTCCGGGTCATACGGCGGGGGGGGTATGCTACCTTGGCGGCAAGCACTTATTTTGTGGCGATACGTTGTTCAATGGATCCATCGGGCGAACGGATCTGCCCGGGGGGAATTTCGATAAATTGATAGACTCCATAGATCGCAACATACTCACCCTTCCGGACGAAATTATCTGTTATCCCGGCCATGGTCCGATATCCAGTATCGGCGAAGAGCGACGGAATAACCCCTTCCTGTCCGGCCGGAGGTTCGTTTAAAAGGAATTGGCCATGGAAAATTCTCATTCGCAGGCTGCCGATTATCATATTCATCCCGACTTTTCGTTCGACGCCAAAGGGACGGTGGACGAATACTGCCGGGCGGCGCTGCAAAAAGGGCTGACAGAGATATGTTTTACTTCCCATTATGATACCGATCCGCGCGTCCCGGAGCGACATCGTACCATGAACATCAAGGGACAAGTCATGCCCGTGACGATAGAAAATTTCGGTGCCTACGTCGAGGCGGTTCATGAAGCCCATGAGAGATATTACGAGCAGGGTTTGATGATCAGGTGCGGGGTCGAAGTCGGCTACTATCCGGGATGCGAAGCGGAAATCAGGGAACTTTTTGCCCGTTATAATTTTCATTATCGCCTGGGTGCCATTCATCAGGTCGAGGATATCGATAATTGCAACGACGCCGCGATGCAATTAGCCTCGCAGAAATACGGGCTGGGAAAATTCGCGGATCTAAGTTTCGAAGCCCTGATAAAATCGGCGGAATGCGGCCTGTTCGACGCTCTGGCGCATCTCGATGTTTACAAGCGTTATGGCCTGAAATATTTCGGCCCGGATCTATTGACCGTTCATCGCGGCCGGGCGGAAAAGTTATTTAAAATCATGGCCCAAAATGAAACCGGCATGGAGATAAACACTTCGGCTCTGCGCAAGGGCCACGCGGAATACTATCCTTGTATGGAAATGGTCAATATGGCCCGGCAACACGGCGTGACCATCGCCGCCATAGGTTCCGACGCCCACCGCCCCGAAGACGTTGCCTTTGATTTCAATGCCGCCGCCGCCGTGGCCTGGGAATTGTTTCCCTATTGCGACGAATAAATTGTCCATGGATCCAGCGGCTTTTAAACTTCCCCGGGATTTCTATCTGCGGCCGACTTTGAAGGTGGCCCGGGAACTGCTCGGGAAATACCTGGTTTTTCAAAATGACTCCCAACGCCTGTCGGCCAGGCTGGTGGAAGTGGAAGCCTATATAGGGGAGGATGATCCGGCCTGTCACGCCGCACCGGGGAAGACCGCGCGTAACGAAGTAATGTACGGCCCCGGCGGATTTGCCTACATTTATTTTATTTACGGCATGTATAATTGCCTGAATGTGGTTACGGAAAGGGAGGGTTACCCGGCCGCGGTCTTAATCCGGGGAGCCGAGCCGGTGGAAGGGATTGAACGAATGCTCGGAAATTACGGGGAGACTCAAAATCGGCTGCTTACCAACGGTCCCGGTAAAATATGCCGGGCATTTAATCTAACGCGTCACCACAACGGCCTTGATTTGACGGGCCGTCTCTTATATCTTGAAGACCGCGGTGATAAAGTGGAGAATATTGAGTCATCCTCCCGTATCGGCATCAGGAAAGGCCGGGACAAATTATGGAGGTTTTTTCTGGCCGATTCGCCGTATGTATCGAGAAAAAATAAGATTTAATAGAGTTTTGAGGACTGTCGCCCATGACCAAGGAACTACATTTAAAATCGGACACAATCCCGCTTTCCACCTTTGAAAGCGCCATGAAGCAGTTCGACCAGGCCGCTTCCAGGCTTCACATCGACAAAGGCCTGCTGGAATTTCTGAAATATCCCCGGCGGAGTATCATCGTCAAACTGCCGGTGCGAATGGATGACGGCTCCTACCAGATGTTCACGGGTTACCGTGTGCAGCATTCCATCGTTCGCGGTCCGGCCAAGGGCGGTGTCAGGTATCACCCGGATGTTACCCTGGATGAAGTTCAGGCCCTGGCGGCCTGGATGACCTGGAAATGCGCCGTGGTAAATATTCCCTTCGGGGGCGGCAAGGGCGGTATTATTTGCGATCCCCCTAAAATGTCCGAAGGCGAATTGGAACGGCTGACCCGGCGTTACACGGCGACTCTTTTCGATGCTATCGGACCGGAATCCGATGTTCCGGCGCCGGATGTCAATACCAATGAACAGACCATGGCCTGGATCATGGATACCTACTCCATGCATGCCCAGCATACGGTGACTTCGGTCGTTACCGGCAAACCGGTGGTGATGGGCGGCTCCAAAGGTCGCCGCGAGGCAACCGGCCGGGGTGTCGTGATCACCATTCGCGAGGCTCTGAAGCATCTCAACATAAATCCCATGGATGCCACGGCCGCCGTTCAGGGCTTCGGTAATGTCGGTTCGGTGACGGCCCTGTTGTTGCATCGCATGGGGGTAAAGGTCACCCATGTCTGCGATGTTTTCGGCGGATTACATAATTCCGAAGGTATCGATATTGAGGCCCTGGTGGAGTATGTCGGTCGCCATAAAAAGGTGGTTGGTTTTCACGGAGCCAAACCGTTCAGCACCAAAGACATTTTGTATGTCGATGTCGATATTCTGGTGCCGGCGGCCCTGGAAAACCAGATAACCGGTAAGAACGCGGCAAGAATTAAAGCCAAAATACTGGCCGAGGGGGCCAATGGCCCGGTCACTCCCGACGGCGATGTCATTCTGGATAAACAGAAAGTTTTCGTTATTCCTGATATTCTGTGCAATGCCGGAGGCGTGACCGTATCATATTTTGAATGGGTCCAGGATCGCATGGGTTATTTTTGGACCGAAGATGAGGTTAATGCCCGTCTGGAGCAGATAATGACGGCGGCTTTTCATGATGTCCTGGATGTGGCGGTAAAAAACAAAGTGAGTCTTCGCCTGGCGGCCTTTATGGTGGCTATCCAGAGGGTGGCCGACGTGGTTTTATTGCGCGGTATTTATTCATGAGGATATAAGGGTTAGATGTTCGGTCCGGATTATATACAGAGGGCGTTGATTGCCGCCCCGGTGATTTTATTTTCCTTGACGGTACATGAATTTTTTCACGCTTACCTGGCCTATCGCTATGGCGATTCCACCGCCAAGGACATGGGGCGGCTGACATTCAATCCCCTGGCTCACCTGGATTTGTTCGGGACCCTAATGATGTTTTTGTCGGAATTCCGTTTCGGCTGGGCCAAACCAGTACCGGTCAATCCTTATAATCTGCGTAATCCCCGGACGGCCGATATCTGGATTTCGGCGGCCGGACCGTTATCGAATATGGGGCTGGCGTTTATCGCGGGGATTATTTACCGCTTGTTTTTGGGCGCCAATGTCAATTTGCCGGACGCCATTTATGTCATGCTGCAACTGGGCGTATCGATAAATATTTCCCTGGCCTTTTTTAACATGATCCCGATTTTTCCTCTGGACGGCTCGCATATTTTACGCAGTCTTATGCCGCCGCGGTACGAAAGCCAATTAGCGGCCTTTGAGAGATTTGCCCCCTTTATCCTTATTTTTCTAATTATCTCCGGGGTTACCTGGGTCATATTAAGGCCGCCGGTTATATTTTTCTATCGCCTCTTTACCGGACAATGAAAAACGGTGGGATCGTGACCAGGTTCGCTTTCATTATTTTCTTGGCGGTAATCGGAGTCTATTGTGAGGGCTGTTCCCTGGCCAGTCGAAGCCGCCGCTCCGAGACCGCTCCAAGATACGCCGAGATGACGGTGGGCAAAGGGGATGCTTACCTGTATGACCTGAAAATCAATCGTGACGGCCGCAAAAACTCGGTTCGATTGGATGTCTATTACAATGGCGACAGCCTGGCGGTTTTTGCGCGGGGATATCTGGGCAAGGGGGTCTTGAAGGGGTTGTTGTCGGGCGATTCGCTGCGGGTTTATTTTCCCACGGAGAATCAATATTTTTCGGGGTCCATTAATCGTCTGGTAAAAAATAACTGCCCGGAGATTTCGGCCTTCGACAATTTAATTATGGAACTATTCCGCAGGTTACCGAGTGAAATTGTTGCCCTGCCACACAGCTATTATCTGGTCATCGACAAGGATAAAATAAAAAGCAAGAAATACCGGTTGATTTCGGAAATTTGCGGTGATGAACTTTCTCTCGAGTATGACTTGCGCCAAAACCGATTCCTTCCGAAAAAAATCACCTATTCGAATCCCGGACGGGCTCTGGTGATTACCGCCGAGCGCCGCCAGTATCGCCTTAATATTACCCTGCCGCCGGAGAAATTCCGGATTGACATCCCGGCCATGGCCGAACCGCTGAAACCCTGACCACCCCGCATCAGCGCCGTTGACATTTGGCCTTTAATCCTTAACTTGGAAATCAATATCCCGGGTGAAAATTACCCGGAGTTTATTATGGGATCAAGTAATAGATGAGTCTGTTTAAGCGGACAATTCGGTGTCTTTTGCCATACTGGAAAAGGCTCCTGGTGGCATCGACGGCGGCGGCGCTTCACGCCGCTCTGGCAACGCTTCTGGTTTGGATGGCCGGACCGCTTTTGATGACGCTTTTTGCAACCACGGAAATCCCGATGAATACTCCTGCGACCGGAGAAAATGTGGCCGCACCTCTGGAGCAAAATCTGGAAGGTCAATTCGATATTCTCGTTTACACCAAGAACTCCTTCAAGGATAAAATCAACGACTTGGTGAAGGGCGATAGCCGCAAAACAACCCTGATAAATTTCTGTATCCTGATTCTTATAATCACCGTGACCTCGAATCTCTTCCTTTTTCTTCGGGGATATTTCATGGCGTATGTACAGCAGTCCATAATCAGGGATTTCCGCAATTGGCTGTTCGAGAAGTACCATAAGCTCTCGTTGTCGTATTTTCACCGAGAACGTACCGGGCATCTTATTTCGCGAGTGACCAACGACGTTCTGGTTTTGAATGAGACTATCGACCTGGGCTTCAATCAACTGGTGACTGATGCCCTGACGGTGATCCTGCTGTCCGGATTTCTGGTTCTGCTCTCCTGGAAATTGACCTTGCTGGCCGTTTTGGTTTTACCTCTGGTATTCGGGTTTATCTGGTGGATGGGTCGAAAACTTCGCAAATATTCTCGTCGCACGCAGGAACGGATGGCCGATGTCAATGCCGTCCTGGAAGAGTCCCTGTCCAATATCCGCATCGTGAAAGCGTACGCCAATGAGAAATTCGAAATAGAGAAGTTTTTCAGGGTCACGGCGGATTATTTCCGTACTTTGGTGCGGATGACGCGCATTCGCCACCTGGCCAGCCCGATCAACGATATTCTGATTATCGGGGCCGGGATCGTGATATTATTCATCGCGGGGACGCGGATAATTGAAGGCGGCGGTGAGCTGGATGCCGGCGATTTCATGACCTTTATAATCGCCATGTTCGCCCTGGTTAAACCCGTCAAAAGCCTATTTTCCATTCACGTTAAAGTACAGGAAGGTCTGGCCGCGGCGGAGAGGATTTTTGGCGTTCTGGACACCCCCGTAACGGTGGTCGAACCAGAAATGCCGATAGTCAAAAGTGGCTTTGACAATTCCATAAAATACGAAGCAGTCACTTTCTCGTATATCACCTCCGAGCCGGTTTTAAAAAAGGTATCGTTTGAAATAAAAAAAGGTGAAATCGTCGCCCTGGTGGGGCCCTCGGGTGGGGGAAAATCGACTCTGGTGGATTTGCTTCCCAGGTTTTATGACCCGTTGGACGGCAGGATATTCATGGACGGGATCGATCTGCGGCAGATAAGCCTGGATTCACTTCGCCGCCTGATGGGTATTGTCACCCAGGAAACATATCTCTTTAACGATACTATCCGCAACAATATCGCCTATGGCATGAATGAAATACCGGAGGAGGAAATCATCAAGGCGGCACAGGCGGCCAACGCCGACGAATTTATCAGTAAATTCGAATTGAAATACGACACTGTGGTCGGCGCCCGAGGAGTGCGGCTGTCAGGCGGGCAGAAGCAGAGAATTACCATTGCCCGGGCACTTTTGAAAAATCCTCCCATCCTGATTTTTGACGAGGCGACTTCGGCTCTGGATACGGAAGCGGAAAGTGTCGTGCAGGAGGCGATTGACCGGCTTATGGTGGACCGCACCGTCCTGGTCATTGCTCATCGACTCTCGACCGTAAAGAACGCCGATAGAATTCTGGTGATCGACAGGGGGGTGATCGCCGAGCAGGGCCGCCATGAGGAATTGATGGAAAAAGACGGCCTGTACCGCAGGCTTTATATGATGCAATTTCGGGAGAAGCCGTGAACCTGCTTTTCCTCGACTCCGTTGACAGGAAGACTTTCGGGGGATATCAGAACTGGATCAATTTGATGTCCCGCGCTCTGACACGGCGGGGTCATAAAATATTCGTGGCCGGGCGTCCCGCCTCGGAATATTTGCGCCGGGTCGGGGCCGATAATCCCGGGGTGGAATTGATTCCCCTTAAAATCTCCGGCGATTTTAATCCCTGGACCATCGGAAGTATAAGAAATATCATGGCCCGCCACGGAATTGACGTGATAATCTGCGACTTCAACAAGGACCTTCGTCTGGGGGGACTGGCCTCGAAATTACACGGTCGAGTCAAAGTAATCTGGCGCCTGGGGCTGGATATCACCAAGGATAATTGGGTACATCGTTTTTTAACGCCGCGTCTGGCTGATGCCGTGGTGGTACCTTCGGAAGGTCTCAAGAAGCAGATTATTCGATTCGGATACCTGGCCCCGGAAGATGTCACGGTCATATATCATGGCATACCGGCCCGGGATTTTCCCCGGCCCAATCCGACGGCCGCGGCGGAGCTGCGCCGCAAATATAATATAGATAGCGATAAAATCGTGGCGGTGACATCGGGCCGGTTTGTAAACCAGAAAGGACATACTTATTTAATCGAGGCGGCCGCAAAAATAACGGCCCGGTTTCCCGGTATTATATTTTTATGGCTGGGCGACGGCCCCCTGGAGGAATCGCTTCGGATTAAAATTCACGAACTGGGACTGGATAAGTATTTCGTCTTTGCCGGGATGCTTGACAATCTCGATCCGGAACTGGCCGGCTCGGATCTGATGCTCCATCCCTCTCTTGACGAACCATTCGGTTTTTCCGTCCTGGAAGGGATGCGGGCGGGACTTCCGGTCGTGGCCAGCCGGGTGGGTGGGATTCCGGAAGTGGTCGAAGAAAACGTCACGGCGATTCTGGTAAAGGCCGGGTCGCCGGAGGAATTGGCGGAGGCCGTGCTGAAGATTCTCGAGAATCCCACCCGTATGTCGCAATTCGGGATAGCCGGCCAGAAAAGGTGGCGGGAGTATTTTAGAGAAGAAATCATGCTGGATAAATGGGAAGTGTTTCTTGAAAAACTGATGGGTCCGCAAAAAAACAAATGACATTTTTCAAGGTCATAGAATTTAAAATCAAGGCCCTGTTTTTTCAATTGTTTCGCCTTCTACTGGAAGAAGGGGATAAGGGTCGCATCCCCCTGGACGGTCGGAAAATTATCAAAGTCCTGTTTTTAAGACCCGACCGCATCGGGGATACGGTCTGTTCTTTTCCCCTGATGGATCATCTTCAGAAATCTTTTCCGCAAATGCGTTTTTCCATTTTTGCCTCGACCAAAAATTACGGTCTTGTAAAGGGAGACCCGAGGTTCGAGAAAATATATATCTATCGCCGCAATCTCTGGCATGATATCCGCGAAGTGAAATCGGCTCGCCGCGAAAATTATGACCTCCTGGTGGATTTAATGGGGGATGATTCCGTGACGACCCTGTTTCTATCACAATTAAGCGTACGGAAAAAACCCCGCATCGGCGTCAATAAAAAACGTTTCGGAATTTATTATGATTATACTTATGTCCAGGGGACCGATTGTACCGAACATACAATTGACATAAACCTCCACCTGGTGGAGGCTTTCGGGCACAGGGTTTCCGATGTCAATCCCTTTGCGCCGCCATTTTTGGATCCGGAATCTGTCAGAGTGGCGGGAGAGTTTTTTGAAAGGCTTAAAGAATTCGGGAAATTGGGCCCCAGAATCGGGTTTAATCTGTCCGCCCGGGGCGACAATCGCGACTGGGGTCTGCCCAAGGCCGAAGATTTCCTGAAGAGGGCCGTGGAGGTGTACCCCGAGGCTGTCTTTATATTAATCACGATGCCCGCGGAGCGCCATAAGGGAGACGTGCTTCAACAAGCCCTGAATGACCGGGTAGTTCAGATATTTCCGGAGGCCACATTACCGGAGGTGTCGGCCGTGATAAAAGAGCTGGATATGTTGATCTCACCGGATACGTCACTGGTCCATATCGCCCGATCATTTCGAATACCGGTCATTGGGCTGTACCCCGAATTTAATAATATATACCGGCAATGGCTTCCCTATCGTTTTGAAAGAGGAGTGGTGCTTTCCCGGGGCGAGGATAACATCTTCAATATTGAGGTGAACGAGGTTTGGGCCAGGTTTCAGGAAATATGGCCGGAATTGGCATCTATGCCGCGGCGGGAAAATAAAATCTAAGACATTGAGTCACGTTTGATGGGTTAAAAATACCGGTAAAAGGTCTATCTCTGACGAACTCGAAGTTGTCACACAAGATAAGCGAGTCCCGGACTTCTATTAATTGTAATATATTCTTGAGCGGAATGATGCGTAAGGTATGATTTAGAATATGCCGGACGGAAAAAGATCGAAAAAATATGTGGTACTCACTTCGAAAAAGTCTATCTTGTAAGGGAGATATCGGATCGGCCAACGGGCCTGACAATAAAAGAATCTTCGCTTAGCAGGGTTGAATTGGATGCCGGATTTATCAGTGGTGGTTATCACCAACAATGAAGAAGCCAATTTGCGGCGATGCCTGGACTCGGTGAGGTTCGCCGATGAAATAGTAATCGTCGATTCCG
>Ga0105105_10000326_pt1 | contig 21910 bp, 33 predicted proteins | sample PPLLaktember2015_4_FD_79108 | JGI IMG/M metagenome (GOLD analysis project Ga0105105, IMG submission 79108) | Freshwater sediment microbial communities from Prairie Pothole Lake near Jamestown, North Dakota, USA - PPLs Lake P8 Core (1) Depth... | ecosystem: Environmental > Aquatic > Freshwater >...
CCCTAGCCTTCATATAATAAGGCTTTCTCTTCTCGGACACCCATTGCATACCGTCAATAGCTTCTTCTAGTATAGCTTGTATATGCTCTAATAGTTCACTTCGATTCATCTTCAGGCTCCCATCCTCTAAACCATTTAACATCCACAGGACCCATCTCTGGGGAATACTTCTTACCATTAGCAATACGACCTTCATATCCTGAAGGAAGCATACCAGCTTCTTCTAACTTAACTAACAACTCATTAGCACTTTCAGTAGACTCATACATAATGTCTTCTGGAGTAATGCTTTGTATGTGTTGTTTAATTATTTTTATAACGTCACTACGTTTCATTATTCAGCTTTCTTAAGATCAACTATAAGAATATTGCTTACACTACCATAACCATACGTAACTTCATCATAGGTAGGACGTTTCAATGTATATTCTGTTTCAGTAGTACCGCCGCCAATTTCACCTCTAATAAACAAAGCTGTTGTTGCTTTTGTTTTCTTTCTGAACAGCGATCTTACCCAGTTAAATAGTTTCATACTTACTCCTCATCTTCCCAACACAACGTGTCTTGTTTAATTAAAATACCATCAACTTTCTGATGTGTGACTCCTTCTATACATACATTCTCTTTTATATTATCACGAACATTATACCCTATAATAAAGAATGATATGCTAGTATAGGCAAGTAAGAATACTACAACCTTATCTTCAAACGTCATCTGTTACTCCTTAATTTCTTTTAGCGCTTGTCTTGCTCGCTTGCCGCCAACCCCATAATTAGTCCAGGTTCTGCCTAATTTTGGCGGATCTTCAATATCCTCATAAATGAGCAATCCTTCGATAATGTATCCGTCATAATCTTCTGTTATTGTCCAATTATCTTTATCTGCATAAAACGCCAACGCATCAACTGCTATTTCTAGCTTTCTTTCTAGGTCTACTACTTGCTTTTTAAGCTCTTCAATATCTGGAGAGGTAAAAGTAACATTACATGGGCCCTGTTGAATTTCAGCGAATAGGTGCAAAAATTGTTGATACCTTTGTCCAGCAGTTCTTGAATTAGCTGAGTAATAAACAAGTTTTCGCTCATTCTTTCCCATCTGTTATTCCTTAATTTCTTCCAAGGCTTGCTCTGCTACCTTCAGAGCAAGGTTTAAGTTTATGTTGGTATAGTGCAATTTTTTCTGCGCATTATACATTTGAGTTAATTCTAACTCTAACCGCTCAATCTCAGGCCAGAGGATGTCTACTGCATAATTAAATCCAACCATGCAAGCGCCTTGGCCAAAAGTCTGATAATAAGAGTCTGCTAATTCTTTGCCTCTTTTTTTCAATTCCTCTTTATTCATCATGATCGGCCTTGGTGTTTAGTGCTTGAATCAAAGAGTCTGCTGCTTGAGTTGCAACCTCAGCCCATGATGAAGGATGAACGCTCGCAAGAGCCTCTACTCCACTTGTTCCGGCCAAAATTCCCTGCATTGCCATAGCTGCAAAATACTCGCGCTTGGTTAGGCCTCCTTGAATTTGATTTAAATTGTCTTTTGGAAAAGCATATTCTTCTGATTTTGTTTTCATCACTCCCCCTCTTGTACCTCTTCCTGTGTTGGTCCGTTAATCCACTCAACTTGCCAGTCTCCAATTATATTTGTATCTGCCCAACTATAAAAAGGTATAAAATCAGTCGGTGAATATTCGTGCCCGTCACGAAAAGCCCTAAACTTCTTTCCTGCTTTAGACGCTAATAATAAATCTCTAAGAGTTACTGTTTCCATCTGCTACCTCTTCATGTGTTGGTTCGTTAACCCACTCGACATACCACTCAGACTCAATACCTTTAGACTTTCGAGTATCGTAGTCCATAGCAGCAGTAGCATTAAACTTCTTCCCCTCTACAGCAGCTGTTATCAATTCCTTAAGTGTTACTTTTTCCATATATCATTCCTTATAAGAGCTACGTATATAATACGAATTAGTCCTTAGCGAAGTAACCTTTAAATGTAATTAAAAAATCATCACGGTAATCTTCCACTTGAGGTAGGAATAAATATGCTGTACCATATCTTACTTTCTTGGGACCACCGAATGTGAAATTGTAATTATTAATAGCTTGATTAAATACGAAATCTAATAAAGACTCTAAGTAGGACTCATTACTTTCAAGTCCATATTGAATATCATGAAATGGAATCTCTATTCTATAGATCGGTTCTACTACAGGTTTCTTAACCAAACCAACCTGCAATCTAGCAGGGGCCACTAACTGTACTTCACTCTTACCTTCGATCAGATTCCCACCACCAGGTGTAATACTAAACCCAGGGGACTCAATGGTCCCGTCCACTTCAGGAGTATACACTAAGTCCTTATTTAATTCAACAATCAACTTAGAATACTTCTCTTTAATCTTAGCATTAACTTTGTCAATCATCTCCTGCTTAGTCATTATTTTCTCCTTTTAGAAGTTTTGTTAATACTTCATTTTCATTTATTTTCATGTACATCCTATGCAGATCTACTCGTGCTGATAATATGAAAAGGGAGATTCTCGTTGACACTACAAAGAATAGCGCTAGTCCGGCAGCTACTTCCATAGTAGGGAGTCCTGCGAAATTACTAATAGCTACAATTACTGCCACTACTAGTAAGGATAATGTTATATTAGTTAGCATATTGCCTCCCTGTGTGCGCCATACTATACGCTTCCATACGTAATCGTTTAAATTCCTCTTCACCTAAAGTATCTTTGTATTTGTCTAGCAAGGTTAGATATTGTTTGTATAGGCTATTAACTTCCATTAACAATGCAAATTCCTTTTGCCAGTTGGCCTCATTGTCTAATGGCTTTAAGTCTAGTACTTCTTGTATACTTTGTAATTCTATGCAAGCTTTGTAAAAATCTTGTTTAACGTATTCTAAAATTCCCATTTTAAATTAATCCTCCGGTCAACAACAATCTTAACGGGACCTAATACTTTACCTAGCTTCTCTTCTACGTCTTTAGTAATGTACTGACGTACATAATTCTCTACTGCTGTATCAATTCCCGCCTGTTTAATGGCAGCCTCTAGTGCTAGCTTGGCTGCCTCCTCTTCTCTTCTGTTAGCTTTAGCGTCCATACTAAAGAATAATATAGCCACTAACAATGATCTCATTATTGTAAATCCCTTAAACCTTTTACGTTATTTACTTTGTTTGTTTTAATTTCTTTTTGTAGATTAAAAGATAGCCCGCCTGATTCTGTTTTAGTAAAGATATATACAAGCTTATCAGTTAGACCCATTTCAATTGCATCAACACTCTCTACCCACAACTCAGACACAAGCATAGCTTTAAATGTCTCGTATGGAATCTTAGCACGAGCGGCCACTTCAGCGTCAAGTCTATCAACATACTTCTTAATAGTATTTAATTGATTGAGCATCTGCTCTAGTGATCCTTGTACACCTGCAGAAGCTGGGTGGAACATTAAGATACTCTTATCAGTCATATAACGAGTGCGTCCTGCTTGGTGAATCTGAGCAGCCATTGATGCACATACACCTTGACATACTGTATCAATCTTCATCTTAGAAGCTTTGATGTATGAAATAAGGTTGGCACCGTCTATAACACTACCGCCTGGGCTATCCAATACTATATAAGCTTGGTTATACCCTAGCTCGGCTAATTGCTCTAACCTGTCAATAGTTCTACCTACAGAGTTATAGTCAACTTGAGCATTAAATAAAATAACTTGCTCAGCATCTACCTCTAATCTAGTAATACGGATCTTTTCAGATTCCGGTACTGATGCATCCTTTGCAAATTCCTTAACAGTAGGTACAGTAATCTCTTCCACTACTGGGGATTTATCCAATACTTTAAATGTAATAAACCCAGATAACCCGCCAACTAAAGCCCCTAATAAAATCCGTTTAAATATTGCCATTAAATACTCCTTTGTATAAATACGAATGAGAAAGGGTCAAAGTATTATTAATTGTTAACATATAATGTAGGTGAATTAAAAGCAATGGACTATGGACTGTGTGTCCAATATAATTAAGGTCGTAACGCACAATAGACTCGCCTAAAGAACGATGGAGTGAATATGAAAAAGTGGATATCAAAGATTGATATACTTGCTAGCGTATTGATTATACTAGCATTAAGATCATTATACAGCATGGATATAGCGCAAGCTATAGTGTTTGTTGCTTTGTCTGCATTTATAGGCTACACAAAATGGCTAGACATGATTAAGAAACCAGATTTATCTCAGGAAGTTTTAGAAGAATTAAATAAGATGAAGAATGTAGTATCTTCATTGTCAGTTAAGAGCGCAGCTAAGACTCCACAAGAAGGTAAGAGGTTCTTCTAATGTCCCACTTACCAGAGATTGATGATCTTCAGAAAGCTTATAAAGAAGCAGTAAAGATAAAAGAAGTAAAGGAAGTAGCCGAAACTCAACAACGGCTTATCCAAAAACTAAGAGATGAGAACGAACAACTCAAAGCTAAGCTATCGGAATTACAATCAAATCGACTACCTATATTAGGCGGTAAGATACCTACAGAAGAACTTATCTGTGTAGAACAAATAGAAATACTTAGAAGTAAATCCTTAGGTAGAGAATTAACATTAGAAGAAACTAAGAAGCTAGATTTATTCGTTAAGAACTTAAGACTTGCTAGAGAACAAGCTACTCAAGTTATTGATACTATGGACTATCAGTCCTTATCACAAGAAGAATTAGAAAATATTGCACAATCTGATTAACCTTTTGTAACTATCTTTGGTCTAATATGTATCGACCGTTGTAGTGCGATTTAACTCCTCGTATTACATCTTGTAGAGATTGCAGCGAACCTATACTAAGAACGTGAACAACGCCTAAAGAACTTATTGAAAGAGGCGAATAAGGGTGGCCCCAGCGTAAAGCAACACCACTCCGTGTCGAGGGATTAAGTACGGAGCGTAAGGCTTAGTAGGGATTGAGTAGAACAGGGAATAAGTCACCTGTTATATGAGCGTAGACAATTAGCTTGAACGTGCTTTGTGTACTCACAAACACTATACAGCCAAAGGATTGTTAGTGAAACAGATAAGTAACTACCTTCCCACGATACAAACAGAGTAGTAGAATCTGTTTATTTTTTGGAGTGCTTCTGTAATAAGTAGACGTTGGACCGTGTTCATATATGCTAGTGTTTTAGGATACTTAACATATTATGTATGAGCAGTATCAGGGTAGATAAGCGTCAAGCCATTAACTTGCTATGGAGACAGGGCAATCTTAAATGGAAGCTAGACAAGAATCAATTAGAAATATATAAGTTCATCAATGAAACTGATGAGAAGACTATCGTAGTAGGTAGTAGTCGACGTATTGGTAAGACATACTTCCTTGTTACATATGCAATAGAATATTGCTTAAAACATCCTAACAGTATTGTAAAGTTTGTAGCTTCTACTAGAGCGATGGTGGCAGGTATCGTACGTCCATTATTCAATGAGATAACTGTAGACTGCCCTAAAGACGTCCTACCTGTGTTTAAAACAAAAGAGAATGTGTATAAATTCCATAACGGTAGTGAGATACAGTTAGCTGGTACAGATAATGGTAATGCCGATAGGATCCGGGGAGGTAATGCTCACTTGTGTATTCTAGATGAGGTGGGGTTTATTGACAATCTAGATTACGTTGTTAACTCCGTATTACTTCCTACCACTACAATGACTAAGGGTAAGATCATTATGGCTTCAACTCCTCCTCCAAGTCCTGATCACCCGTTTATTAATTTCATTAAAAGAGCAACAGAATCAGGGGCTTACATCAGACGTACTGTTTATGATAACCCCAGGTTAACTAAGGAAGAGATTGAGGATATAGCTGAGACAGCTGGTGGATTTGACAGTGTTAACTTTAGACGGGAGTATTTAGCAGAGCTAGTTATATCGGAAGAGGATGCCGTTGTTCCAGAGTTTACTCAAGCCTTACAGGAAGAGATAATAAAAGAGGTAGTAAAGCCAGCTATTCTGGATTCATATGTCTCTATGGACATAGGTGGTACGGATCTTACTGGTATACTATTTGGATTCTATGACTTTAATACAGCTACAATTGTTATACAGGATGAGCTTGTATTTACACGTAAGGTGTTAACAGATGAGATAGCCGCTGCTGTTACAGCTAAAGAGCATGAGCTATGGTCTGATGGTACGGGATATGTGAAGCCTCCGTTATTACGTGTAGCCGATAACAACAACATCATCCTATTGAACGATCTCGGTATTAAGCATGGGCTTTATTTTATGCCTACGTTAAAAGATGATAAGCAGGCTCAGCTTAACAACATGCGTATGCTATTACGTAAGAAGAAGATAATAATCAATCCTAGGTGTAAGACATTGATCTCCCATTTAAAGGGGGCTACATGGAACAAAGCTAGAACATCCTATACAAGAAGCTCAGATAAAGGGCATTATGATTTAGTGGATGCATTATTGTATATGGTGAGGAATATTAACATGACTCGTAACCCCTATCCTGCAGGACATCAGTTTAGCGGTAATGATTATATGGTAGTTAAACAGGCCAATCAACCTACTACACAATTCGAGCAAGCGTTAGTTAGTAGGATCAAAAGGAATAACCCGTTTAAGAGGCGTTTTTAACATATAATTCAGAGGTATAATCATATATGAATCAAGCTTATTTTGCTGCTAAAGAGGCTAAGGATACGGCGTCTGTCTTATTAAGTAGAGCTGATACGTGGTTTAAACACCTATACTCTAACGGATATTACGATAAGATCAGAGCAAGCTGGATGGCATACCATGGTGCTTACTATGGTGAGGGACACGATATCACATTCGGTGGTGAGCAAGGTGAGTTCTCCCAGATGGCCGTAAATCATTATAGAAACATTGCCGACTTAATGACTACAATGGTCACTAACGTTAGGATTAACTACAGAGCAAGAGCCTCTAACTCAGACAGTAAGTCAATCATCCAGACAGACCTAGCTAATGGTCTATTAGATTATTATGTAAGACAAAAGCGTGTAGAGAAATATGTACACGATGCAGTAAAGCAAGCTGTAGTGTTAGCTACAGGATATGTGAAGATGGAATGGAACGCTACAACAGGTGATATCTATGACTATCATCCTGAAACCGGAGCGCCCATATATGAAGGTGATATTGAGTTCACAAACTTAGAACCATTCGATGTTATCTTCGATCCAAATAAAGCTAACAGCCACAGTCATGAATGGGTTCTTTGTAGATCATTTAAAAATAAGTTTGATTTAGCGGCTAAGTATCCTGAATATGAAGATAAAATTAAAGAGCTAGCCACAAAGACAGATTACATGGACTACCGTAGCATGTTTGAATTTCCAAACAAACATGAGTCTGATGAAGTTCCAGTGTATGAGTTCTTCCACAAGAAGACTGAGTCAATGCCTGAAGGTCGTTATCTATTATTTCTAAGTACAGACATTGTTCTAATTGATATGCCTATGCCATATAGACGACTTCCAGTTTATAGAGTTAGTCCTAGTGAGATTATGGGTACTGCCTTTGGATACACTCCTATGTTCGATCTACTTCCTTTGCAGGATGCTTTAAACGCTTTATACAGTACGGTGTTAACAAACCAACATACGTTTGGTGTACAGAACATTTACGTACCTAGAGGAGCTGATATACAGTTAAAGGCGTTAGAAGGTGGATTAAATATTATTGAAGGTAATACTGGGCAAGGTAAGCCGGAGCCTATCAATTTCACTAATACACCTGCTGAAGTGTTTCGATTTATCGAGATGATTGAAAAGAAGATGGAAACTATTTCAGGTATGAACTCGGTAGTACGAGGTGATCCTGAAGCTTCTATTAAATCAGGTAGTGCAATGGCCCTTGTTCAGTCGATGGCCTTGCAGTTTATTACAGGACTACAAACTCAATACGTGTTCATGGTAGAAGATATCGGAATGGGTATTGTTGAATTATTACGGGACTTTGCTGACGTACCTCGTATTGCCCTAATAGCAGGAGAAAGTAATCTATCTTATGTTAGAACAGAATTTACTGGTGATGATCTGGCTTCTATTGATCGTGTTATTGTTGATATCGGTAATCCTATAGCAGTTACAACAGCAGGTAAGATGCAGATGGCATCAGACTTATTACAGTATGGTATTGTAAAAACTCCAGAAGATTACTTCACAGTACTTAACACTGGACAGTTTACTAGCTTTGTTGAAGATAGTCAACGACAAAATAACTTTGTTAAGAGAGAGAATGAAACTATGCTACGTGGTGGAGCAGTTCCAGTACTTGCTACAGACAGCCACATGTATCATATTAAGAAACACAAAGCAATCTTAGATGATCCTGATATGAGAGATCCAAGCAATCCAGCGGTTCAGCAGGTGTTAAACCACATCCTAGAACACGTTGAAATGTTACGATCTACAGATCCAGGACTATTATCCATTATGCAAGAGCAACCATTAGGACCAGCGGCAGGAAGCCCGCCTGCTCCTGACCAAATGGCACAAGACCCTAACATGAGCGCACAACCTCAAGGTGGAGTAGTGGACCCAAGCATGCTACAAGCAGGACAACCTCAGATGCCTAATATGCCTGAGATGCCTGAAGGTGCAATGCCTGTTCCAGAAGTAATACCACAAGGATAATCAATGTCTAAATTTAAGAACATTAAAGATAGACTAACTCCAAACAAACCAGTACCTTCTACTAGACCAGGTAAGAAGCGAATGGTGCTAGCCTCAGACGGTAAGAAAGAAAAGCTAATTCATTACGGAGCTGATGGGTATAAATCTAATTACTCAAAAGAAGCTAGAGATAACTTTAGAGCCAGGCATAACTGCGATACAGCCAAGGATAAACTAACAGCTAGATACTGGGCCTGCGAAGACCTCTGGCAGCCTAGTAGTACTGTATACTCTAAAGAAGATAACAAGAAGAAGAAAGGATAGACGTGCCTTTTCCAGCTAGTAGACTCAGTCAAGAAAACATTCTACGTGATGTACACGATACATCAACGCAATCTCTACGTACAACCGCCCAAGCGACAATAGTTGTACCCGGAGGTCTTGAAGTAGACATAGACCATACTAGCGATAGTATACGAATAGGTGACGGTACTAATCTCATTACGTCCACTAGTGCGTCTGGTAAAGTAGGATTAGACGTAAACATCGTAAACTCATCAGAAACTACGTTACAGAGTATACTTACAGAACTCACAGCAAAGACAGAACCTAGTGATGCACAGAATATCAGGGCTTTAAATGTCCTTACAGATAGTATATCAGCACCAAATGTCGAAACTAAGCTGGACAATCTACTTACGGAGTTACAACTAAAGGCAGATCTTAACGAAGCTCAGAATATTAGAAACTTAAGCAGCCTACAAGACAGTGTTAGTGTACCTGAATTAACTACCACTAATACTTTACTTAGTAGTATTGAGGCTAGCCTATCGTCCCCATTACAAGTTAATCTAGATGCTTTCACAGGTACTCCAGATTCCGTACAGTTAGTTGGAAGTAATGATGGACTTTCTACGGGAGCTAAGTTTGGTATAGTATACAATATTAGAAAAGCCATACTGGACGCAGAAGATAGGGAGTCTGACATTGCATATGCAGACTTTGGTACAAAGAATCAACGTGTGTTATCCATAACATACACAAGCCCCACTTTCCCCGGTAGAACGGCAATAAAGCAATTAACATATAGTTTAGTAGGGAACCGTTACAGACGAGACTCGATAGACTGGATTGTAACTTAAAGGAATAAACATGAGAAGTAAAAAATTAGACTTATTATCCAATGTAGGGACCTCTTATGATCAAACGAGAACTACTCTTGTCGGTAGAATTACTCAAAAGACATTAAACTCAACTCCAGTCTTAGGCCCTAACCTTAATAAGTTCTTAGATGTTGTTGCAGATTCTGCCGGATTAGCAACTCCCTTGTTAACTTACTGTACATCAAATGGTAGAGTGTTTAGTTTAACAGGAGAAGTTAACGGTATAGCTATCCTCACATTGCATACTTACGATTTCAATACTGGAGATACCACTTACGTAGGCGGTATTAGAATTTCACTACCAGACTTAGCTGCTACAACACACACACTTCGAGGACTTAAAGCTGTTGATTCTGGTTCTACAGGATGGAAGATTTTCGTAGCAACAACAGGGTCAGTTTCTATAAACGGTGGAACATTTTGCGTTAACAATATTGATTTAGTGGATTTTGCACCTGCTGTATTCCCTACAATACCATTCGCTAATGGAAGCAATCAGAAAGCTGTATATTTTCTACAAGACCCCGCAGCTATTGGAGTTGGTCAATTACAAATTGCTACTGTAGGACTATTTTTAGATACTGCAAATAACAGAATATATTGTCATAATGGTAATGCCTCTGTACACCAATACTACGTGTATGATACTTCAGCTACATTAAATTGCCCATTAAACTTAGGTACTACAATAGACGCAGCCTCTGATGTAATAAGCGATGCCGGGCACACGTTCCTGAATAACGATCCTGTTCGCATCACTAATTTAGTTGGTGGGGCTGGACTAGTTAACGAAGGTACTTACTTTGTAAGGAATCCTGTTCCAGGAGTAAGTTATCAATTATCAACTACTACAGGCGGTGCTGTAGTTAATATAACTACAAACGGTACAGCTGATATATGTAGAGCGTTTGGTACAACATCCTCTGCTTTTCTTTATAAGACAGGAAATTTACCAGTACTTACAGGTACTTTAATCGCCAGTGACTCAGAAGACTACGCACTACCAGGTCACACAACGAACGCAGGTGAGCCTTGTGTGTTCTTTCCAACAAGTTCTACCTTATATCTAGGTAGGATTTCTGAGCTTACTGCCGGAGCTACAACCTGGCCTTCACTAGTTACATCTAACTTACTAGGAACCTCTAACCAAATATCCCCTCCTACTTTAGTACTAGCTACTTGGAGTAATCTATTAGATAAAGCGATATACACTACCAACGCTAACGTGTTTGTAATGAAGAAAATTATAAACAATCAGATTGATGCTATCTTTGGTGGAACTAGTAATAAGTATGTGGAAACTTTAGTCGGGAATAACTCGATAGAACAGAAACAAATCAGCATTGGTGCTATTGATGCTGAATCTGGAGTATTATTCTCTTTAGGTACGGCAGTAGGTCAACGTGGTGTGTTTACAACGGACTTATTAGCAGACCATAACGAAGGTAATTCTTCTATCATAACAAAAGTTCTAGATATAAATAGCGGTATCATGTCGTTTGTAGATACACTAGAGCAACTATATGATGTGTCTGGTATTATTAAGATAGCCTATAGGACAAGCGGATTCAGCTCCCCTACAGGCGGGTGGGTAAATCTACCATACAAACAAGATCTATCCACATTCTCAACCGGAGAACAAATCCAGTTTAAACTTACATTTGATATTTATGGATCAGGCGGTGGAGTACCTGCCCAAGTTTCAGAACTTTTTGTATCTTATACAGAGCTTAATGAGATTTCAGAAAACTGGGAATACTCACACGACGATACTAATCCAGGAGCTAACCAGATAGTGTACAGACTAAAGAAGTCTTATTTATCTGTTGTACCTAACTTAAGACATACTGTTAGGGATTTAGCTAACACTATCGCAGCTAATCAAACAACGGCAGCTAACCCGTCGTTCTTTGAGTACTCTATAGATAATGGACAGAACTGGTTAGCATTAGGAACTATTCCAAATACAGTTGGTACATTACTGCGATACACAAACAACGCCTTACCTTCAGCGGAATTAAGACCGTCTTTGATAGAGGCGTAAGATGGCATTAAACTTCCTAGTAAACAACAATTTCTTAGTAGAGATAGCGGGAGCAAACCCTCCCGTAATAGCTAATCCTATATATGAACCTAGAGCTATCTTCTCTATTAACGCGGCTAATCAGTTGCAAGGTACATTCTGGATTGTTAAGAACGGGATACAGATGACATCTGACACAGGTAATCTATCTTATGTTATCAGAGATCAGAATGGTGTTACAATCGGTATTACGGAAACAAACTTACTTGCGGATGGTAATGGCTTTTGGTATATGACACCAGTGTTAGCTGATGCAATCCAAGACCTTACTCACTATGTGGTAGAAGTAGTTATAGCGGCTGATCTAGAGAATAGAAAAGGCGTGATAGCGATCACGTTAGGGGAGTAAATGATCTCCTTTAAAGCTAAACAACGGTTTAGACAAAGACTCCATAACATCGAAGATGCTGATGAGATCATAACAGCATTAGATCAATTTATTGAACGGTTCACTCTTATAGGTGGACATCTAGCTTCTAGTGATTGGGAAACATTATACTTATTAGAACCAAATGATATAGAAACTATCATGGTTACATTCTCAGTTATCGGTAAAGAGTCCTCAGTAAAACAAGCAGGATTTAAAAGAACAGCAGTTTTCTACAAAGAGAATGGGATTGTAGTTCCCATAGACATTCAACAGACAGACTTCTCTAGTAAATCAGATAAGTCGTTTAACGCAAGACTTTTAGCTGACGGATCAGTGATTAGATTACAAGTTAAGGGTGCAACAAACAATATAACTCAATGGAAAGGTTCCGTTGAGGTGGAGAAATTAGGGGGATAAATGGCGGTAATTACAGGTTTACTCACGGTAAACGATAAACAAATACTAGAGGTAGATGCAAATCCTGCAGCACTATCAGGTACGGTAGCCTCATTAGGATCTATTGCTTTATTTGCAAATGGTTCTACGGCTACTCTTTATATTAAGAACGGAGCCGCTGACACGGACTGGAGTCCATTGTCTACAGTTACAGCTGAAGATATCCAAGACGCTATCGCTTCAGCTTTAGTAGCTAGCTCTAACATTACATTTACTTACAATGATACATTAAATCAGATTAGTGCAGATCTAACAAATACCACGGTTTCTGCAGGATCTTATGGTACGGCATCAAGTGTGCCTACATTCCAAGTAGATGCTAAGGGTAGATTGACATCAGCCTCTAATACAGCTATTGCAATTACTGCATCGCAAGTTACAGACTTTAACTCAGCAGCAGATGCTAGGATTACTGCACAAAAAGCACAACCTAACGGGCTGGCTACATTAGATGCTACAGGTAAAGTTCCGTCTGCTCAATTACCAAGTTTCGTTGATGACGTACTAGAGTTTGCAAACGTTGCTGCGTTCCCTGTTACAGGTGAAAACGGTGTAATCTATGTCGCTCTCGATACAAATAAAACATACAGATGGTCTGGGTCTATATATATTGAAATAAGCCCATCAGATGTAACGTCTGTATTCGGTAGAAGTGGAGCTGTAACAGCACAAGCTGGAGACTACACGGCATCTCAGATAACTAATGTTCCGTCAGGCAGTATCGCAGCTACTAACGTTCAAGCAGCTATTAATGAGCTTAACGCTGAAAAACAACCTATCGACGCTACACTAACAGCTCTTGCTGCGTTTAACTCTAACGGAATACTTGTTCAGACATCAGCCGATACTTTCGTCGCTAGGTCTGTTGCCCAAGGTACTGGTATTACTGTAACAAACGGAAGCGGTGTTTCAGGAAATCCTACTGTTGCAATAGCAAATACTACTGTAACTGCTAACTCTTACGGTAGTGCTACACAAGTAGCTACATTTACTGTCAATGCTCAAGGTCAATTGACTGCAGCTAGCAGCACAAACATTGCTATCCCTGCATCCCAAGTAACTGACTTTAACGAAGCTGTACAAGATTCAATCGGTACTGCTTTATTGGATACAGCTACAGTTGATTTAGTGTACAACGACGCTACTAATCAAATTAGTGCTAACGTTATTCAATCAGCTCTAGACCACGGATCTATTAGTGGACTAGCTGATGATGATCACACGCAATACGCCCTATTAGCAGGACGCAATGGTGGACAGTCATTGACAGGTGCCACAACAGCTGCTGGAAACTTAACATTATCCTCTACTTCTAACGCTACTAAAGGTAAGATTAACTTAGGTGCTAACTCAGCTTTAGATGAAGCTAACACTAGGTTGGGTATCGGGAGTAATTCTCCAGAGACATTGTTGCATTTAGAACAGAATAACGTTAAATACAACATTAGCACAAACAGCACTACAACATCTGGTGCAGTTAACGCTGTTATTGCCTCTGTAGCGACTAGTGCAAACTCAGTAGAGCTAGTAAAGGTATCTATTACAGGTCTAAGAACTAACGGAGCTAACGAATCTGTTGCATATGAACGTACACTACGAGTTAAGAATAACTCCGGTACAGTGTCCGTATTGTCTGCTCAGTCTGATTATACATCTGAAGATGTGGCTCTAGCTGCAGCTAACGTGGCCTTTATTGTTAACGGAACTTCTGTTGATATACGGGTTACAGGTGTAGCATCTGCCAACATAACTTGGAAAGCAGTCTTAAATAGAGTGAGGTAATAGTGGCAAGTTTAGGTCTAACGACTTTAAACGAATTAGAGATCCATGAGGTAGACGTCTCCCCAGCAACAAGCGGGGTGGACGCACCTATTGGATCTTTAGCTATTGTTACAGATGGAACTAAGCTATATCTTAAAAGTGGAGCATTGTCTACAGACTGGTCTCCGATTAACTCACTCGACCGAGCTGAGTACAGTTATGTCACTACAGCAATACAAACCAGAAACGCAAATACATACTTACCTATCACGGAACTAACCTCTGGTGTACTTCCTATTGGTAGATATAAAGTAGAAGTGTTTGCGATATGTCAGTCTACAACCACTACCACGGGTCTTGGCTTGAGAGTGGGAGCAGGTACGGCAACAATTACAAATCCAACAGCAATACAATGGGACATACCCCAAGCTGGTAACGGTACAGATAAGAGATATCAATATGATCAAATAAGTACTGCGGACAATGTTAGTTCTACTTCCGTACAAACAGCAAATTCCGACTTTGTAGTTAAAGGTGTGGGCACTGTAAATGTGACGACAGCTGGTACAATAAACGTACAACTACGAAGTGAGAACAATAACACCGTAAGTGTCAGACCAGGTTCAGTTCTTTTTATAAAGAGGGTTATATAATGTTGATAATTAACGGTATTACTATAACTACACCAGATCAACTAGAAGAAGTGATCTCTACTATGAGTGACCAGGAAAAGACCTTACTTCGTAATGATTTCTATGGAATACCCAATACACCGACGAACTCAGTACAATCCGTCACTCCAAGGCAAATGCGAATAGCCCTTGTTATGTCAGGGGTAGATCTTAATTTGATCGAGAATATGATTAATAATTTACCTGAACCTTCCAAGACTATTACAAGAGTTACATGGGAGTATTCGGTAGAGTTTCAAAGAAACAATCCACTACTCATAGCCATGGCCCCTGCATTGGGATTAACTAATGAACAGATAGACCAACTATTTCAATTAGCGAGTACATTGTAATGGCTACACGAAGAATAAAATCCACCATTAATAATAAGTATTCTCAACCGTTAAAGCTTAAAACAGGACGTAAGCTTGTGTTAACTCCTACAGCAGACTACAATTCTATCCTATTCACTAAAAGACACAAAGCGTTTGACCCTAGATCTGTTAAAGCTAAAGTGTGGGCTAAGTTCAATGGGCAAAACTTTGACGGAATACACATGGTAGCCGGACTATACGGTGACAATGAGCGTAAGCTAAACTCTGCAAGCTGTACTTTTAACGTATACTACGTAGACGCTGACAATAGCTGGAGTGAATCTCTTGTATTTACAGGCTCGGCAGCTTTACTAAACGGACGTTGGGTGCTACCAGCTACACAGAACGACTTAGGTCCAAGTAATGAACTGGACGGTGAGCGTACTATTAGAGTGGAAGCTACTATCACTAGACTCGGTAAAGAGTATAAAACATCAGTTTACATTAACCATCTTGGAATTTTCGACAGCTTGTTTAGACTTAAAGAAGAAGTTGAGTTCCTAGCTATAACCAAAGAGGATGAATAATATGAGAAAGTACGCAGTAGTTAACAATAACGTAGTTGTTAGTGTAGAGTTGTTAGATGAATCACAATACAGAGAAAAAGCTAAAGCATCACAATTAGTTATAGATATACACGACCTGGCTGTTGAACCGCAAGTAGGTTGGGTATTGGATGGTAATGAGCTTAAGGTAGCTTTACAAGATGTATCTGCGGAGCAATTAGAAGATATCAGGATGAGAGCTAGATTTAAAGTTGGCAATCGTGTGTGCGATGAAGCTGTGATTATGATTTCTGGTAGGAATAAAACCTTAGGTAAAAACTCTGCACAGGTAAATCAAATAATCAGCACGTTTATGCCAATAGAACAAGCTATGCGTAAGTGCGCACTACCTACAGCATTAGGTGGGATTAATCTTATGAGAGCCGGGTTCCCTGAATACGAAGATATATTTGAGTATGTAGCGTCTGAGTTATCAAACTATTTAAACTCTGAGGTGTAAAATGAAAGTAAGTGTCCACTATCTTTTTTCGAGAAGAGATTTGATAGGCTCTAAGACTATAGCTTGGGGCACAGGACATTTATATCCTGAGTTTAAGAAGACACCAAGCCACGTAGCCATCCTAGTGAATAATAGATGGGTACATGAGTCTACATTGGATTCTGGCATAAGAGTTATGTCATATGAAAAATGGCTAGAGATTAATGATGAAGTGGCTAAGGTGGATAGTCAAGTAGAATGGGACTATGAGCAGATTAAAGTTCTATTTCGTGCAATTAAAGATAAGAAATATGATTGGTCAGGAATAATATATCTTGGACTATGGATGGTGCCGTCTAAGTTATTCCGATCAAAAGTGCCTGAAAACAATATCTTAGGTAGCCCCGACCGTTATTTCTGTTCTGAAGTTATGGGATATATGCTTAATGCTAACTACGACATGAAAGCTCCTGTACAAATACTTAAGGAGTTACATGGCAAAGATTAGACTAGCTCCAGCAAAAGGACAGCCCGACAATTTAAAGACTAGAACATTAGTATTTGTAAGCCATGCTAGATGGTTTTATGTTTCTATGGCGTTATTAACATATATTATAGTGAGGGAGTTGGTATTGTGGATGAACTAGACCTGAAGCGTTTTAAGAAAATCATTAGTCAACTAGAGTCGTCTGGTAATAAGTTTACCAACCATAAAGAAATGAAGACTGGTATGCACAAAGGTAGTAGGGCTATAGGACAATACGGCTTGATGCCCGTAACTATTCAGGATGCAGCTAAGATGCGGATTAAAAACGGCACTGCAGATGAGTTAGATTTGCAGATAGCCAACATGTCCATAGACGAAGTTAAGAAGACCGTACCTAAATTAGTACAAAATGATAGCCCAGAATATGAGAAGTACGCTGATACACTAGCAGCACACGTCTTAAACAAATACGATGATCCCGAAGCTGCTGCATTTGCTTGGAACCAAGGCCACTACACTAACCCTGATAAGATTAAGAAGATGATGGTAAGTCCTAAAACAGAGCATCAGAAGAACTACCTACCGAGATTGCGTAGAGCTATGGCATTAGTGGACAGACAATCAACTGCAGATAAGGCTTTCGCTACCACTAAGGGAGTTATGGAGTTAGATCCTAATAAGTCTGAGTTTGCAAGGAACTCCGAAGTTGATGTTGAAGCTCCATATAAAGATAGATTTACTCCGGATTTAAGTAGACTACCAGCATCTACTACATTTATATCCCCGTCTGACGAAATAGAAACTGAAGAAGTAGAATCTCCAGTGTCCGGATTTCAGAATTTATTATCTAAGTTAGTAGACCCTAGCACAATAAGCTACAAGAAAAAGAAAAAAGAAGAGGAGACATAACATGTCAGGTTTAAGAAAAGCAACAGGACCTCAGCCGCCTAAAAATCTCTATGAAGAAAATTTATATGATCCTTATATTGAGCCTACAGCAAATAAAATTTCTAAATTTCTAACCGACTCTGTAAAAGGGATTAAAGAGGGTTACGAGAGTACAATGGACTCCGCTGGTAAAGCTGTAGATGAGGGTGTAGCAGATCTTAAACAAATGTATAAAGACTTAAGTAAAGCTGATGCGACGGCACCGCAACCTCCAAAGTTTAAAATCAATGAAGTATCAAAAATATCTGACGAAGGTGATGCCCCAATAAAAATAGGTGATTCAGTAAGTTCGTCTAGCCCTAAATCTGGAGCTGTCTCTATTGAGCCTGGAAGCATGAAGCCTCAGAGATTTGAAATATCTAGAACTCCCACGTCTACAATAGTACCAGAAGATCTTGGAGATTTATCTTCAAGTTCAGATGCAGATATTGAAAAGATGTTAGTAGAAAAATTCCAAGTACCTCCCGATCAACTATCATCTGTAAGAAATCAAGCTTTAAGACTTAGGGCTAAACAAAGAGCGTTGAGAGGTAAGGCTATGCAGGATAGAGGTTTTTTAAAGTTTATGGTAGACGAGGCTAAAAAGAAACCAACGGGAGAGTAAAAATGAGTGACTTTACAAGTTTATCTAAAAAACAAATTCAGCAAATAATAGAAGCTGAACCAGACACTCATGAGAAGCTTTTGGATCTATATAAGAAACAAGATCCAAAGCAAATGACAGACATAGTACATGGTTATGGTCAATTGTTGTCAGATATAACCCAACAGACAGAAGGTTATGATCTCATTAAAACTGGAGATGACGAGGGTCTTAATAAGCTCATTAAGGTACACAATAAAAAACATTCAGGTAATGACTTTGATTTATTAAGGAAATCACTAATGCCTTATGCACCTGAAATTACAGCTAAATTTGAAGATGGACTAGGACGTGGGGTTTCTGGGGCCTTTTCGCCGGACCCTAATGACAAAGTAAATATCATGTTAGCAAAAGGCCGCTCTCCTCAGCAAAATCTCGCACTCGCACTCCATGAAAATCAACATGCCGTAGACCAAGTAAAGCAACTAATACGTCAATTAAAATATACAAATCCAGAAATGTACGATAAGGGATTGTCTTTAATAAAATCACTCGATATGAATCCCGGTTTTATAGATGACATAGAAAATATGAAGGACCTTGCCTTAACAAGTAGTTACACAGGAGGAGCTTCAAATCCCGTGGCTGCTAAAAAATTACTTGCGGTTAAGGGGATAGACATAGATCCAGAAAAAAAACTATACCTACAAAAAATGGTAGATAATCCAGAAATTTTAGGAGATCGAGGTTATCTTGGGAGACTAAAATTTAATCAACCATTGTTCATTGACGGTAAAGAGATAGTACAAGATCGTACTAAATTATACTTACCCGGAGATTATAAAAGATTTAACAAACCAACTGAACATAACTTATATAATTTTCTCACAAAGGACCTAAATCAACATGACATGGGTGAAGCTCTAATGTCAGGACACCATGCAATTAGTACAACAAGGCTTAATGATGTCGGTAATTTTGAAGCTCGTAATGTTCTAGAAAAAATTAAAAATCCTAAAGGGGGGAGGATAGCGGGACTTTTACTACCTGCCCTAGCTGCAGCGGGAACTCTGGCTGCTTCCCAAGGAGCATCCGCTTCTGTTCCTACAAAGTCAGAAGACACAGGTGATAGTGATAGTAATTACGATAGATTAATGCAATATCTATTTACTAAAGAAGCTAAGCCTGAAGTTGATTCTAAACAAACCTCAATTAAAAAACAAAATGAAGTTGGACCCCTTAGTGCAGTTTCAGATTTATCGCAAAATCTAAAACCTCAATATGATTCTTTGATGGACTATTTGTTCTCTAAGGAAGACAAGCCTAAAGAGAAAGCTGTAAAACCTTCAGAAAGTGATCTTAGAAGTTCAAGAGCATTAAGTAATCAAAGTAGTCGATTTAATAAAAATGATTATGTAAAAGATGCAGTTAGTCCTGCAAATGCAGCTGACCGTTTAATAAATGAAGATACCCCTACTGGAGAACTAATACAGAAGTACGAGGATGTATTAGGCGATGTTCATAAATATATGGCAGATAAAATAGATTGGACAAAAGATAAACGACTATCTGATGATATTGAAACTGGATTATCAATTGTAGCTGATCCCGTAAATCTAGTTAACATGCCCACTGCTTTAGGGTTCGGAGCAGTGAGGGCTATGGTAGATCCTAATAGAAAGAAAAAGGATAAGTAATGCCTAGTTATCAAGGATCAAACGACTCCTCCACCTTAAAGGGACTACATAAAGAAACCTATGCAGGTAGCAAGTTTAAGCGTACTTTAAAGAAGTTAGTACCAAAGAAATAACATATAGTGTAGGACCTATTTGCAATGATGCAAACGGTGATGGTATCTGCATAAGCAGACCCGACACAACAACAAGGAGACTATATGTCTGAAGAGATCACATCAGGTGATGTTTCTTCTGATGCTATTGATGCGTCTGAAGAGATTGAAGCCGTAGAAGATCAGCAAGAAGAAGGTGCTGACGAACAAGAACAAGCTCAGCAAGAAGCTGAGAAGAAGGCCGAAGCTGCCGCCCTTAAAAGAAAGTATTCTTTAAAGGTAAACAATAAAGTTAAGGACTTAGAACTAGACTTAGGCAATGATGCTGAAGTACAAAAGTATCTACAAAAAGCCTTAGCTGCAGATGAGAAGTTCCAAGAAGCTGCCAATGTTAAGAAAGGATTCGCTAACTTAATTGAGCAGATCAGAACTAACCCACTAGCTATCCTAACTCACCCTGATATTGGTGTAGACATTAAGGCATTAGCTACTCAAGTACTTGCTCAGGAGATGGAAGACCTAGAGAAAAGTCCAGAACAAAAACGTATTGAGGAATTGGAAAGAAAGCTCAAGGATAAAGAAGAGCTTGAAAAACAATTAGAAGAAGAGAAGCGTCAAGCTGAAATGGCTAGACTTGAGGAAGAAGCTGTAGCTGAATTAGACATGCAGATTAGCGATGCTCTAGACAGATCAGAACTTCCTAAGAGTCCATATGTAGTTAAGCGTATTGCTGACACTATGTATAATGCTATGAGAATGGGATACACGGATGTAACAGTGTCTCAGATTATGCCATATGTGGAAGAGCAGATCACTTCTGAGTTCCAGGCATTGTTTGATGCTGCCCCAGACCAAACAGCTAAGAAGCTTATGGAGAAATTTGTCGGTAAAAAGAACTTAGACAGAGTACGTAAGTCAGGTTTATCTAAGCCTAAGCCTACTACAATGAGGTCTAATGTTCAGGATACTGGTAGTTCTTCTAAGAAAAGTGAACAAAAACAGGAAGTTGAAACAATTTCTGTCAAAAACTTATTAGGATTTTAACATATAATGTAGGTGGAGTGCGACTTAGGTCGCTCTCACTCTGGCTTTCTGGCAAGCATTAGCCCCGGAAATACCTAAGAGAGCAGCGTTAAGAACCACAAAATCGAATAACAATTAACAAAAAACAAAAGAAAAGGAATATAAAATGGCAAACGCTGAAGGCCAAAACTTTAAAGGTAATAATACCACTGGTACTTTGAATGGTTTATTCAAAGAAACTTATGCTAGTGAGAAGAAAAAATTAATCCCTGATGGGAAGATCTTAATCAACGCGATTAAGTTTTTAGAGCGATCAAGACAACCAGGTGCGTCTTACAACCAACCTGTAGTTCTTGGTATGGAACATGGTGTGACTTTTGCAGGTGAAGAAGAAGGAGCTTTCGCTCTTAATCCAGCTGTTGCAGGTCAAATCAAAAATGCACGAGTTCAAGGTAGCCAGATGTTATTGAGATCAGTAATGTCTTACGAAGCTGCTTCTCGAGCATTAGGTGGCGAACCTAAAGCATTTGAAGATGCAACTAAGTTTCTAGTTGGAA
>Ga0105105_10000327_pt1 | contig 21903 bp, 17 predicted proteins | sample PPLLaktember2015_4_FD_79108 | JGI IMG/M metagenome (GOLD analysis project Ga0105105, IMG submission 79108) | Freshwater sediment microbial communities from Prairie Pothole Lake near Jamestown, North Dakota, USA - PPLs Lake P8 Core (1) Depth... | ecosystem: Environmental > Aquatic > Freshwater >...
CTTCCAGAATTTCCAACGCGTTTCTTACATTACTTTCAATATAAAGGTATCCGCTATTATTTAGCATGTCCAATATATCACCAACTACTACCGTCTGCCTACAAAAATTTCTGCAAAGGAGATCTTTCAATTCGAACATTTTACCTCCAGGCAAATCAAGTATTCCGTAATCCTCATTACCATATTCAAAAAGCGGAATACCATTTTCTTTTCTGGAATATTTGGCCATGACATCTTTCATAATCTTAAATCCCGTTGGGTGTTTGGTCATGAAAACCAAATGGTGGCTTAAAAGTCTCTTTCGCTCGAAATTTATCCTAAAAGGAATTATATATTTAACGCCTAGAGCCAGACAATTTTTTATAAATTCATCGATCAGCATTTCTCCTATATTTTGCGCCTTGCGTCTTATTTCATTTCTAAGGTAATTTAATTTTTCTACACCGTAAATAGATTCAATGTGTTCTAACTCTCCGGGATTTTCCAAATTTCGCCTTACTCCACTTGTGTTAAATAGTAACAGGCAATCGCTGCCCTTATCCTTAATAACAGCTCTAATGAGATCCATTGAAATCCCCCTGTATCCGTATGGATCAATGAAGGAAAATGTACGCTCGCGAGCGATTTCACTTAAAAAAGGCGGTGTTGTCTTATTTACTTCGAAATTAGTTACCAGAGGTCTATATTTAAATTTATTATTTAAACCCAAAGATTCAATTATTTCCTGCATTTCCCGAACATAAATATTTTTCTCGTCATTAAGTATGGCAATCAATATGTTACAAAGGCGTGATTCACGCGATGCAGCTTCTAATATTTTTATGGCAGTTGAATATTCGCCATTTTCATGCCTTCCCTTGCCGGCGAAAAGGTCAAGATATAGGATTGTTTTTCTTTCCTTAGATGCACTTGAAACAACAGAAGCCCATGCTATAAAGTATTTAATAATAATTTCCGTTTTAGCCAAAGTATGACCAGCCGGTGGATTTCGCCAATATTCCTGTGATTTACCCATATTGGAATATCCCCTAATGAATCAAACCAGTTTGAATTGTATTTGATTAAGAGATTAAAGCAAGTTAAAAAAGGCGATTGGGAATCACAAATTTTACTTAAAACCTGTACCCGGCGCTGACGCGGAACGTCTCGTCCAGTTGCGAATGGTGCAGATAAGCCAGATCGAGCGTGATACGGCGGATGTCCATCCCGACCCCGGCCGTGAATTTCCCGATATCGAACCCGGCCCGCCCGAACACTTTTTCGCGGTACGACACCTCGGCCCCGAAATGGGTATCCAGGGAGACTTCCCCGCTCCAGAACTGCGCCGCCGCCCTGATGCCCTCGAACTTGATATCCCCGGCCATGGCCAGGCGAACCGTGAATTGGTCGATGACATGATGCGCCAAGAGCGACGGCCTCACGGTGGGGAGAATCGATTCGCTGTACCCACCGGTGTAACGGATATAGCCGGAGGTGATATCGGTCACGGCCAGGCCCAGCCGCACTTTGGGATGAATATCGTACAGGGCGCCGACATCGGCGGTCAAGCCCCAGCCGTCGACCGCCCCGCCGACATCGCGGTAGATAATCTTGGCGGTAACGCCGACATCGATTTTGTCTTTTATTTTTCCGGATATCGCCCCGGCCAGAAGATAATCCCCGTGGGAGGCCTCGGCCACCACATAGGGTCTCTGGCGGATCGGATCCCAGCCGGTTAATTTTATGCCGCCGCCGCCCAAGTAATAAAAATAGAAACCATAGGCCTGGATAAATTCGGCGGTATCCCGGCGATTGCGGACATAGGCGATAAAATCATGATTGAGAAGAGAACCGAAAGTTTCGGCGTGCATGGCCAGGAGATTATGCCCGGTCAGGTAATTCATCCCGGCCGGGTTCCAGTAAACGGCGGAGGCATCGAACGGCCCGGCTATTGCGGCTCCCCCCATGGCAAGGGGTCGGCCCCCCACGCCCAGCGAGAACGGCTCGCCGGCATATTTGGCGGTCCAGCCGGGGATGGCCAGAATCGGAATAAGCAGTATAATAAGAAGGTATCGCATGGCCTTATAGTATATCATGGTCGGCCGAATATCGCAAATCCATAAATTTAAACAAAAAAGGGCGGGAAAATTTCCCGCCCTCTTCACTCAAAGGAGTTACTATGGGGTGAATTTTAATGGTCTTCTTTCTTACTGCCGGAATCTTCGACCTTAAGGGTATGACCGGAGCAGGCGTTGGTTCCGCCCTTGGCGGCGCAACCCGAAGCCACCGCGGTGGTCACTTTGGATTCATAGCCGGACGTGGAAACCAACTGGGCCAGCGAAGCGCCTTCGACCTTGGCCGGGTCAAAACAAACCGTGGCCATACCGGTCTTATAATCTATAGCGCAGACTTTGATTACGCCGTCTTTGGCCATCAAAGCCGTTTTGATCGAACTTTCGCAGCCGGTGCAGGTCATCCCGGAGATAGCCAGGGTAACTTCCGAGCATTTCCCGGTATAGGTGCACTGGCCGTCGGCATTGACCAAAGTCCCTTCGGTCTTGGCCTTATCCGCTTCGGCGGTGGTTTTCGTGTCCGCTGTGCCACAAGCCTTGGCGGTGGTCACGCCGCAGGATTTGGCGCAGGCCGAGGCATCAGCCTTGCCTTTGGTGCAATCGGCACCCGCCAGAGCCATCGATGACATGAGGGCCATAGCGAAAACTAAGGTTAATCCCAAGGTGAATACTTTCTTCATCAGGTCCTCCTGAAAAGTTGAGCGGTTTAGATTATGGATAAGTAAATAATACTCTTTTTATCCGGTTTGTCAAGTCGATATTTTAAACAACTTTGGCAATCCGTCAGTTCCCGAAAATATAGCGAATTTTCAGTCAAATGCATATAATTTCGTTGCGGTTTGGGCTTACGAAGCCTTAACTATCATTTAGACATGGCCATATCAAAAAAGACAGTTAAGAACATCCTGGGCTGGATATTAGCCCTTGCTATAATCTATTTTCTTGCCCGATATATAGTTAACCATTGGGACGAAATAACATCGCAGCACTGGGATTTTCGCTGGTCCTATCTGGCGCTGGCCGGTCTTATCCTCTTCGCCGCCTTTTTGGCCCTGACCCAGGCCTGGCGGGTGATTATCAAGGGATTCCAATATAATGTGGTTTTTGGTGACGCTTTCCGGATTATGTTTTTATCTCAATTGGGGCGATATATCCCGGGGAAAATATGGCAGGTGATCGGGATGGTCGGGTTGGCCAGGGAGGTCGGCTTGCCGGCTCCTGTAACATTGGCCTCGTTTGTCCTTAATGAAATTTATTTTCTGCCGGCGGGGTTTATACTTCTCCCCTTCACCCTGGGCAATTTGGGCGCGCTGGAAAAAAACCAGAGTATCGGGCAGGCCTTTTATATCGTGGCGGCCGTAATTGTCGTCGTCTTTCTGATATTTTTCTTCCTTCCCGGGGGACTCAACCGCCTTATGAATTTTGCCCTGAAACTGATCAAAAAAGAACCGGTTTCGTACAGCCCGACCATAACCAATCGCCTGACCATTTTCGGCTGGTATGTTGTCTGCTGGATTTTGTTCGGGGTCGCCTTTCATTTCTTCCTGAAGGGACTATTGGCCGAATCGCCGGTAACCCTTGTTTACGCCATCGGCGCCTATGCGGCTTCGTACATTATAGGTTACCTGTCATTTATCACGCCCGGCGGATTGGGTTTTCGCGAAGCGGTCCTGACGGCATTGTTGGCGCCGTTCGGCGGCACCGCGTTAGCCGCATCGCTAGCATTTGCCAACCGCATCTGGTTGACGGTCGCCGAAGCAATAATTTCTCTCCTGGCCCTGGCGACTTACAAGATGAAGAAATAGATTTTCTTTATTTGGCAATGCCGTAATTTCTCCGAGTAATTTAATTTCGTAAAAAACCGCTCTGCCGGCAGGTTTTAAATAATTCATTCAATATCCGACAGCCCTCGTAAAATATTTTTAAGTCTTCTCATCTCTGGCCGATAGAGGAAAAAGGTGAAGAAAGGGTTGCGCTGATGAGAAATCATCCTTATAATGGAAAAAATAAGTCTGCCGGTTCTAACAGGGGTAATCACAACGTGACGCCGTTTCAAATTAAAGATTGCGCTTTAATTATGCGTACCACGGATATTCTTCCCGCCCTCAACCTGCGCGAATTTCGGGCCGGGATTGCCGCCTGCCCGGTCGAATCGCTCTATCATCACTTCTGCGAAACGGTGATTCGTCCTTCCTTCGACGATCCCGAATTCCATAATGATTTCGCCCGCTGGGCCCGTCGCGGACTTCACGACCATATCCTGGCCGAACGTCTGGAAATCCTGGACCCGTACGCCTTCGCTGATATGGAAGAACTCCGGCGCGTGGTCCTGGAATTAATCGACGATCGCCTGTCAGAAGTGTCCCTGATTCCCTGGACCAGCGAACAGGGTCCGTTTCATTTCCTGCAAGCGACGACGGTGGTTTTCGATACCGGGAAATCATTCAGGAATCCGGAAGAAATGAGAGACGCGGTCGCCGAGATGACCACCAGTTCCATTTATTATCATTTCTGGGAAGCGCGCCGCCGCACGCCGGAACATCGCGATGATTTATCCGCCTGGCTGTCGCAATGGAACAAACGGGGCGAGAAAATCATTAAAACCATTTTGGAAATCGATTTCTATTTTTTGAATTTAAAGGAATTGCAAAACCGCCTTATCCGGGCCATGGCCGTCCCTGCCAGAGGATAGAACATGATTCGCTCCCTAAAAGAATATTCACCCATTGTCGGCCCCGCCATTCTGAATCAGTTGGAACAATTGGCTTTGCATCTTAAAGGGAAAAAAGTCGTGCATGTTAATTCCACCAGGACCGGCGGGGGGGTGGCGGAAATACTGGCCTGGATGGTCCCTTTCATGCGTGAACTGGGTATTGAGGTTTCCTGGGAAATAATTTTCGGCAACGAATCATTTTTTAATGTCACCAAGATGTTCCACAATGGTCTCCAGGGAAACCCGGTCAATTTACTCCCCCGGCATACCGATGCCTATGAAGCGGTTAATATCGAAAACGCCGAAAGACTAAGACCGCTTTTAAGTGAAGCGGATTTTGTTTTTATTCACGACCCGCAACCGGCAGCGATTTTAAAGTACACCCCGTCACGCAAAGGCCGATGGATCTGGCGCTGCCATATCGATGCCAGCCGACCTCACCGAAAGGTGTGGAAATACCTTCGTCCTTTTCTGGAGAATTTTGACGCCAGTATTTTTTCCATGTCGGAATTTTCTCAAGCCTTACCTCATCCTCAATGTCTGATAACACCCAGTATAGATCCTTTGAGCGAGAAGAATATGGATTTGTCGAAAAGGGATATTGAATCGGCCTGCGAAAAATTCGGGCTTGACGTGAATCGCCCCATCCTCTGTCAGATATCTCGCTTCGATCGTTTCAAGGATCCCCTGGGGGTGATTCACGCTTATAAAATAGTAAAAAAATTCGCCCCGGTGCAACTTGTCATGGCCGGCGGCGGAGCCGATGACGACCCCGAGGGAATGGAAGTCCTTCGAGAGGTACAAGAGGCCGCAGCCGATGACCCGGACTGCCATATTTTGCTTCTACCTTCGGATGCGCACCGTACCATAAATGCCCTGCAAAGAGCCGCGGACATAATTATTCAGAAATCGACCCGCGAGGGGTTTGGATTGACCGTGACCGAAGGGCTCTGGAAAGGGAAACCGGTCCTGGGGGGAAATGTGGGCGGGATAAGACTTCAGGTTATGAATCATCATACCGGTTTTTTGGTTAACAGCCCGGAAGGTGTGGCGCAGAGAGTCCGTTATCTGTTACAGCATAGGGAAATTTTGAATGCCATGGGAGATACGGGCCGCGAGTTTGTCCGGGAGAATTTCCTCCTGACCCGTCATTTGAGAGAATATTTAACTCTTATGGTGGGTCTGCAATTGGGTTTTGGACACCGTCTGGATGTGACGGCTTAATACCGCGAAAATAGGATTATATCGTTTTGAAGGGAATTGAAGCCAGTTTTTTCGATCGTCTGCAAAAAGCCCCCCGGCGGTTGCTACTTCTCGATTACGACGGAACCCTGGCCCCATTCGGTGAGAAGCGAGATCGGGCATTTCCTTACGCCGGTATGGTTGAGCGTCTCGAACGCCTGATCTCTTCGACTTCAACCCGTACGGTGATTATAACCGGACGGGCTATTAATCATATCAAACCCCTGCTTAAATTGAAAAAACTGCCGGAAATCTGGGGAAGTCACGGTTGGGAACACTTAAGCCGCGAGGGACATTACACTCTCAAGGCGATATCGCCGGCTTTCCGGGAGCAGTTGGAGAAGGCCCGGAGTTTTATGGTATCCCAGGGATGGCAGGAATACCTGGAAGAAAAGCCGGCCTCGATGGCCGTCCATTTCCGCGGTGTCGATACCGATTTAGCCCTCGCCATTAAAATAAAAATCCTGTCTCATTGGAGACAAATGGCGGTTCGCTATCCCCTGCTTATTTCTATTTTCGATGGGGGATTGGAATTGCGTCTGCCTGGCATAAATAAAGGGAATGTCGTGCGGGAGATTTTAAAGTCGGAAAGCGACAAGGTCGTGACGGCCTATCTGGGTGATGATAGTACCGATGAAGATGCCTTTCAGGCGCTGCCTTCCGACGCCCTGGGGATACTGGTGCGTTCGGAATGGCGCCCCACCGCGGCCTCGGCCTGGATACAAACGCCGGAAGAACTTTTGGATTTCTTCGACCGCTGGCTGTCTGCGGAGGAAAGCCATGATTGAAATCAAGCGTCTGAAACCGACCATTGTCTCCAATCGACTGCCGATTAAAATCGAAAGCGATGAAACGGGGCGGCATGTCATCCCCGGCACGGGAGGCCTGGTAACCGCCCTGGCACCGGTGCTTCGAGATCATCAGGGTATCTGGATAGGGTGGCCGGGCGCGCCTATTGACCAGGAACTAAAATACCTGCTGCGTACCGAGTCCCGCCGCTTCGGATTCGAATTGCGTATGGTCGACTTAACGCCCGAAGAGATCGCCGGCTTTTATCGCGGTTTTGCCAATGAGGCCCTCTGGCCGCTTTTTCATGACTTGCTTGACAGGTGCAATTTTGACGTCTCGGATTGGCGGGAATACCAATCGGCCAATCGCAAATTTGCGCTGGCAGTCAAGAATGATTCACCCCGTGATAATTTCATCTGGATTCATGATTACCATTTGATCCTGACCGGGCATTATCTTCGTGAGTTAGGCACGACCGACACCGCCTTTTTTCTTCATATACCTTTTCCACCCAAAGACATATTCATCAAACTTCCCTGGCGACGGCAAATCATGGAAGGTTTTCTGGCGTACAAACTGATAGGTTTTCAAACCGAGCGAGACCGCCGCAATTTCATCAGTTGTTTGAGATACTTATTGCCCGAAGCTCGCATCAGTCATCATCGCAAATTCCCCTTTATATGCTATAAAGGGCAAACCACCCGCCTGGGTGCATTCCCTATTAGCATTGATTTCAGGGGATTTTATAATCTGTCCCGAAGCCGCGAGGTGGCTGAAGCCGCCTGGTTTTTTCACGAGAGATTTCCCAATCAGAAAATTATGGTGGGAGTCGACCGTTTGGACTATACCAAAGGCATTCCGCGAAGGCTTCTGGCTTTCGAAAATTGCCTGGTTCGTTATCCCGAACTGCGGCGGAAAATCACTCTGGTACAATTGGTTGTCCCCAGCCGGACCGAGGTTCCGGAGTATCAGGCGATGAAGAAAAGAATCGATGAATTGGTGGGAAGAATCAATGGGCGATTCACCGAACAAGGCTGGGCGCCGATTCATTATATATTTGGAACTTTAAGCCGGGTAGAACTTTTTGGTGTTTACCGAGCATCGGAAATCGCCTTGATTACACCACTGAAAGATGGGATGAACCTGGTGGCCAAAGAGTATTGCGCGGCCTGTATCGATGACCGTGGAACCTTGATCCTGTCCGAGTTTGCCGGGGCTGCCGAAGAACTGAAAAACGGGGCCCTGATCGTCAATCCCTATGATATTGAAGAGGTTGCCGATGCGATAAAAGCCGCCTTTGATATGCCTTTTGATGAACAAAAGCGGCGTTTGGCCCTAATGCGAGCAACGGTTAGCAAGTACCATATTTTCCGCTGGGTGGAGCAATTCCTGGATTCCTTCAAATTCGATAACGAAACCGCGGAATTGCCCGGCCATTAAATAAACCCCTCTTTATTTGTCTCTATTACATAAAATCCGTCTATCAATTATCAAGCAACTCTTGTCAAAAGGATTCATATATATTATATTACTTGGCTTAATTATAGATTGAAAGGAGCGCGATATGGCCACGATTACAACCAACAAACTGTCCCTGGGGTACTCCGCTCTCCCCGACGCCAAGATCTTAGAGCTGGACCAACTGTACGGTGCCAATCACTATGGCCGCCTCAAAGCCGTGGTCCGACGACGAGAAGGGGCGTGGCTATATACTTCCGACGGCCGCAAGATTCTGGATTGCCTATCGGCGTACAGCGCCGCCAATCCGGGACATCATCATCCCAAAATTATCGCGGCCATGGTGGAAGCGCTCCAGAACGGGTACGCTTCGGTGATTTCCAACGTCGTTTACACCGATGCCTATTGCATTTTTCTGGAAAAACTGTGCACCCTGGTGCCGCAACTGGCGCCCCGGTTCGGCAACGGCGGCAACAAGGCCCTCCTGAAAAACGGCGGGGTGGAATCGGTCGAAACGGCCATCAAACTGATGCGCTATTACGGCTGGAAAGAGAAAGGGATCGCCGACGGCAAACAGGAAATAATCGTTTTCGAAAATAATTTCCACGGGCGCATGATCGCGGTGGTATCGTTCTCGAGTTCGGCCAAGTACAAAGAAGGATTCGGTCCCCTGACGCCGGGATTTGTCCGGGTCCCGTACGGCGATATTGATGCCGTCGCCAAAGCCATCACCCCCAATACCTGCGGTATCCTGGTGGAACCGATGCAGGGCGAGGGAGGCATGTATATTCCTCCCGAGGGTTTCATGAAGAACCTGCGGGAACTATCCGACAAGAATAACCTGCTCCTGGTGGCCGATGAAATTCAGGTCGGCCTGGGCCGCACCGGCAAGGACTTCTGTTTCGAGCATGAAAATGTCATCCCCGACGCTATCATCCTGGGCAAAGCCATTTCCGGCGGGATGATTCCGTTGTCGGCCATGGTCACCAGTACCAAATTGATGGATCTGGTGTTCAAACCCGGTTCCGACGGTTCAACCTACGGCGGGTATCCTCTGGCCTGCGTGGCCGGAATTGCGGCTCTGGATGTTTTCAAGAATGAAAGACTTTCGGAGAAAGCCGCCAAGACCGGAAAAATCCTGAAAGAGAGATTGTCGGAGATTGCTTCGCGTTCGCGGCATGTCAAGGAAATCCGCGGCAAGGGACTTTTCATCGGCGTGGAAGTGAAATCCGGCGATGCCATGTCGTACTGCCGCAAACTACTCGACCTGGATATGCTGGCCAACGACAGCCACGGCCACACTATCAGGATATCGCCGCCGCTGATCATAAACGACGCCGAAGTCGATTACATCTGTGACCGTATGGAAAAGATACTGGTCGATTGATAGGTCTTTGAAAGAATTTTGATTGGGCCTTTTTCGATTAATCGAGAATTTCCCCACCTCACACAAAGCCCCCGGCCTTAAAGGCGGGGGCTTTTAGTTTGCACAAATTCCTGACAGTATTTCTTAATCGAAAACCCGGGGCGGCGGCAGAATAAGCCCCCTGCTACTCTCGCCACCGCCCCCGGGCACCAACCATTATTATTTTGCTATATTAAATCAATTCGAATATCCATTAATCCTTAATTTTAAGTTGCTCTACCCAAATATTCGGCTTCCCCACATAAAGGTCCCTTAGCCTTTCTTCTACATGTTCCGGTTCCCATACCGCGGCACGCTCCAAGCCCTCACATGCCATCTTCGTTGCCCGCCTTATTTTGCCATTATCATAATTCGAAAATAGTTTTGAATTCATCACATCCTGCATAAATTCCGGCGGTAGCTTATTCAGATTATCTTCAAATGGAAGTCTACCAACCTTTATCCATCTGCCTTTAGTCACCGCATGATTATAAACTCCTACGATAAATAAAATATCGGCTGACGCAATTTTCTTAAGATCAATTTCATCATTTTTTGTCCTATAATCGTAAAATGCGAAGGCCGCGTCTTGCAGTATCCGCGCATAGGTATGATATTTGGAGTCAATTGTTACCTTGACAAAAGACCCAACTGTACGTTTCTGCTTTATCGCTATATTTACATCCCATTAAAAAGAGAATTCTTTCCTTGCTGCACTGGTGAAAGCGTAATCGCGGCTGATCCTTTGCCCTTCGGTATTATAGCAATAATAAACGTCGGCCGGGCCCTGGTCGGAGGGACGCGAGCGATGCACCATCTCCTCGTAATTGTTATAATCCATGGACATATCGACCTGGTTGTCCCGGGTCATGGAACCGGCGACATTGTATTCGAAATTCCCCGGATTCATCCCTTGACCGGTCATGCGTTCCAGTCGATTTGTCCCCGGATAGTACAAATATTGACTGCCCAGGGTCTGACAATCGAGCCCGTTGGGGTCTTGCCTGACAGTTCCGAATATTCGCCCATTGGGGGTATATGTATAAGCCGTCAGAGGATCGCATCCGATAAAATTGCCCTCGATTCTTTCCAGTTGAAGCCGGTCCATTTTGTCGTAGGCAAAGCGCAAAGCGTAACTATCGAATTCCAGACCGGGGCTGTGGCGCGTGACATAAGAGGAAACGTTTCCATTGTAATAACCCGAGGCAAAGCCCAGCGTATCCAGGGCCGCGTCGTGATAGGAAAGCGCCAGGGCAAAGTGATCGCCGTTGCCGGTCGCCGGAAAGGCCACGGCGCCGTCGTTGATGCTCGACAACCACCCCAGATTATTGTACCGGCGTGAAATCACATGATTGTCGGGGTCAATAACCAGGACTGGCTTATCCCCGAAATAATAGTGGAATTCCGTGCTGGCCTTCAGGCCGCCGGCGGTGGAATCGTCAATGGTTGCCACCGGACGCTGCAGTTTATCCCGGAAGGTGACGGAAATATTACCGTTTTCATCGATCGTTTTTTCCCGGTCATGAAATCACAAACTCTTATGTTGAAGATTGAGGAATTATCGAGTATTGGCATGGTCATAAACCAAATAGGGTGATGCAATAATAATAACCGTACATTAACGCCCGAAATGGTTTTGACCAAGACCACCTTTGACTTTCAGAGATCAACTACATTGTGGCGCTTGTGTCCGGCCAAAATATTGATTGCAATAAATTTTAAATCGGGCGGGGGGGGAACCCGCCCTTTCGCCGATATGGCAGACAACACCCTTTTTTTCAAAGGGACTCTTTAATCCTTCAATCCGTTCTCTTTTATCCGCAATTCTAATATTGTACGGAATAGTCATCCTCTATGTTTCTCAGGCAGTGCAATACGGTTCCGGTCCGCTTTTAAATTTATTATTTATCAGGTACAAAATATCCAGAATATCGATTTTGCCGTCGCTGTTGACATCGGCCGTGACCGTCAGAACCGGCGCCGGCCCGCCTTTGAATTTATGATTGATGAGATAAATGATATCCAGAATATCGTACTTTTCGTCGCCGTTGGTATCGCCGCAAACCGGAATCCGGACACGCCCCTCGATCAGATAAGGACTGTAATTGAACGTGCACCAGGTGAAAGTCGGCCAGTACCCCAGAAAGCCCTCCAGGGTCAGATCCGACTGCACGCCCCAGTCCGAACCGGTCACGGTAAAATACAATTTAACGATCGGGCCGGACCCCGGCTCCAGCCAGCCGTTTTCAAAAATCAAACTGACCTGGCCTTCATCATTATCCATGTAGCCTCGAGTCTTCGAACCGAATAAATCGGTCCGGCATCCCGCGGTGGAAAAGGAGTCATAGAATAAACCGACCGGTCCGTAATAATTGAACGGTAAAACGATTTTTTTCAGAGGCGCGGTATTGCGGGCATAAACGGGAATTTCCACCACCGCGCCCGGCATTACCCCCAGGTCCGGGGCGGTTATCGTATCGGCCAGGGCGAAGATATAATTATGACGCCGCCGCTGGAAATTTCCTTCCGGGGTAACGATATCCAGCACTACGCGATATAATCCGGCGGCATTGTACGTATGCGACACGTTTTGCCCCGAACCGGTCTGGCCGTCGCCGAAATCCCAGTTCCAGGAATCAACCGTCGGATGGTTGATGGAGCGGCTCGTAAAATTCACCGTCAGGGGAATATTGCCGTGAGTGATATCGGCTTTGAAATCGGCGTGTATCCCGACCAGATCCACCCGTCCGCCATTGAAGTTTGGTACCAGCAGGAGATTGTTTACCGGATCAAAACCGATATTGGCCGGGTTGGTATGCCCCGATGAAACCTCGGTCGGGGGATTGGTGAAAGCCGGGTCATAGCGATATATCTTCCCTTCCGTATAGCATGATACATAATAATTACCTTCGTTGTCGCGGGCGATACCGTCCATAAAGCCGTAGGGATTATTGACGATGGTCGTGACCGACCCTCCCGGAATATTGACATACTGAATCGGGGCGTTGGCTGAATAACCCACGGCGATGATTTTATTCAAGACGGTATCGAATAGCAGGTCCTGCGTGAACGGCGCCAGGGCGATAGAAAAAATGGAGAAGGCGTAGGTGGCCAGGTTGATTTTATAAATCCGGGCGTTATTGGGCGCAACGACGTAGAGATTTCCCGAAGTATCCGAAGTCATCCCATCCAGCTGGGTCGCCCCGGGGATATAAAACTTGGTGATAAGTGTATCGGCGTCGAGGTCAATGACCGCTACCCCGCCGGGGTTGAAATCGGTGGCGACGAAAAAGCGGTTGCCGACAATATGATGGCTTACAATCGAGCCGGTGGGATTTTCCCAGACGACCGACTCATAACCGTTGGTATCGACCGCCACAATCTGGCCGGTCGACCAGCAGGAAATCAGGTAGCGCTTCTTGACATTATCGTACGAAACGCATTCCGAGCCGTCGATGAGGCTTTGCGTCCATCCGAGAGCAAAAGCGAAAAGGATAATGAGGGCTGTAAAGAAAATGGTCAGGCGAGCCTGTTTCATGTGTCCTCCCATATCATGCGCTTAAGGTTAATTCCTATTAAGGCTATCTGATGTGTATGGTGCCGGATTAGGCCGTTTCTTGCAGGAGCATGAGGTCTCTTTTAGCAAAGATTTATATTAACCCTAATTTAATCCCCATTCGTAAGGTTCGAATCGTTTCGAATGAAAATTCGAAATTTTCGAATTCGATCCCGATTGTCAGCCGTAATTAATTTCTCCCATTTTATTCTATCACTATGAATGTTAACGACATACAAAAATTCTATTGATTCCGCTCATGTTTGGCACACAGTTTGTATTACGCGTTTTCAACCAGATACACTCCGCCCTTCTTTGAGCGCGTGAGGTCGCAGAAGAGATGGACGGGGGATTTCTAAAAGAGGGCCATTGCCCGGGGAGGGGAGCAGCCTCCTCCCTGCCCCCGGGGAAATGCAGAAGATAAATTGTTGAGCCGGGGCTGGATTTTGTAAACAAGAAGAGATATGCCGATTGCATGGCATTATAAAAACATTAATTTATGAATTCAGAATATCCGACTGGTTTTGTCTAATGGGGAAACCCGTATTTCGAATCATTTACCAATTCCATTAAACATAACTATAATTGAAAAGGAATGGCATAATGTATTGGATTCAGAAACCAACAAGCGCCCTATTCGCGACTCGAGGGACCGGGATCGCCTGTATCGCCGGGTTATGCTGTAATCACGTAAGATAAAACGGCAATAAGGCGAAGTCTAAACTCCCTCCAGATAATTTAGAAATTTGGAGGGAGAAATATAACGGATGGAACAGGAATATGGGAATGGAATCAGTTAAATATGAAAGGTTAAGAAGGTTCGCTCGATTTATTTGGCAGGAACGGCGGGTCAGCCTGGCGATCTTTCTTTGTTCATTAGTTTTCCCTCTATTCGGCATTCCTCTGCCTTTTATGTTTAAAGGGCTTGTCGACTCTCTGGCCTATAACCCCGATATTTCAAGTATTATCCGGTCCAGCCTGTGGCTTGCCATGGCCTATTTCGCCGTCAAAATCGGCGAAGGGCTACAGGAATATTTCACTCAAAAATATAGAGAGAGAACAACTGTTAGACTTAAAAATCTGTTTTTCAGACATTTTATGCATATAGAACTCGGATTTTACTCCAAACAAGGTTCCGGTTACTTCATTGGCCGAATGAATGAAGTGGATAATCTAAGGGATCTTTTTATCGACCAACTGGGAGGCGCGATTAGCGCCCTTTCCCTTGGTTTGATTAGTTTTATTCTTCTGCTTAATATTAATCTCCCCTGCGCTCTGATTTTCCTGGCCTACATACCCTTGGAGATTTGGGGTATCTTGAGAATCCGCAGGCAAATTGTTCAGAAAAGCAAAACCGTTCGCGAGGCGCAAGCCTGCTTGACGGAGCAGGCACAAGAGTATATGCAAAATGTTGAGAAAATAAAATCTTCAGGACTGGGCCAGAGAATATTTGAAAAATTCAAGGTTTCCAATGAAAAAGCATATCATTCGGTAGTGAATCTGGCCAAGTGGCGAATAAGTTTCGACACCGTTATTGAATGTGCATCTTTACCTTTCTTTATATCCGCTTTTGTTGTTCTGGGAATATCGGTCGTGAAGGGAACTCGCACGGTCGGCGATTTAATAGCGATGAATCAACTGGGGACTTATTTTCTCGGAAGTTTTCTTCGATTGACGGCCATATTTCAGCAGGCCTTTGTATCCCTCGCATCCTTTGAAAGAGTTTTTGATATTCTTGAAAAAGAGCCGGAGATCAAGGAAGGCACGATATCACTTCCTTCTTTTCTGAATGGCCATAGACACACAAAAATAACCGGAGAAGGACTTTATTTTAAATATCCCAATCAGCCTGATTATGCCATAAAGGGAGTAAATTTCGAAGTGTCCCATGGAGAGAGAGTGGTTATCGTGGGGCACAGCGGCGCCGGCAAAACCACATTATTTAAACTCATTGTTAGAATGTATGATCCGGAAAAGGGGAGGATTTCCATAGGGAACACCGCGGCGGCATCACTGCAATTCGACGCCTTGAGATCACTTGTCACATACCTGCCTCAAGAGCCGTTCCTGTTGAAAGGCTCAATAATGGATAATTTCAGGCTCTTTGCCCCCGATAAGAACAACTCACAAATAATTGAAATAATAGAATCTACCGGCCTGGAACAATTCTTTAAATCTTTGCCTGACGGATATAACACCTTTATAAACGAAATGGGACGCGGGCTATCTGGCGGTGAAAGACAGGCGATAAGTCTTGCTCGTGCCTTTTTGGGTAATCCGCAGATTATTTTATTGGATGAACCCACTTCCTGGCAAGATCCATTTTTGGAAAATATTGCCATAAAGAGCATTATAAAGATGGCGGAAACAACGGCCGTCCTAATAATTGCCCATAAACCATCAACCGTACACGCATGTGATAGAATTCTGCTTATGGATAAGGGGGATATAATTGATTCGGGCGATCATGATACTCTTTTATCCAGAAATTCTATATACGCGTCCTATTTTGCAAATCTGCAAAAAAAACCTAAATCTACGATGCGGGAAGATAACTAAATGAGGAGGATACATGAAAAAGGCATCAATATATAATATCGAATTCACGGCTGGCGATGGCTCCCTGCTATTATATAATACGAAATCCGGGGCCTTTATTTCCATTCTCCCGGAAAATAGAGAATTAATAAAAACACTAATGGCCGAACCTAATTACCAACGAGAGCCGGGTGGCTTTTTGGACAATTTAATTGAGGGTGGCTTTATAGTGTATGACAATGTTGCTGAATATGAGGAGGTTCTGCAGGCTTTTAAAAAAGGTATAGAAGCCGAAGATATGGTGCTTACCGTAATGCCCGCGGAAACCTGTAATTTTAGATGTTCATACTGCTACGAAGAATTAAGGCATATTACGATGTCTGCCGGGGTCAGGCGAGGTATAGTGAATTTTGTTAAAAGATTACCTGTCGAGATCCGCTCACTTCATGTTGCGTGGTACGGCGGCGAACCAACTCTGGCAAAGAATACTGTCGTTCAGACAATGGCGGATTTAAATTCCATAGCAAAGACAAGGGATATGAAGATCGATGGCCGTATGACCACAAACGGTTACCTGCTGACGAAGGAAGATTTCAGAATATACATTGACCACGGTATCCGCTTTTTTCAGATAACGGTCGATGGTACCAAGAAGGAACACGATAATCTTCGCATGAAACAGGATGGAAGCGGCACTTTTGACACTATATGGCATAATTTGCGAGATATCAGTGATTTGGATGGTGATTTCATTGTCAGAGTCAGGGTGAATTTTCATAGGAACAACTACGAAGCGGTATATCAATTTATTGATCTATTCGTTAATGAATTTGGTCATGATAAGAGGTTCTACATTGCTTTCAGATCCATATGGACGGGTGAATTTGAAAGAAAAGAGCTTCCAATATGTCAGATAATGGAAGGTATGTTTTTACAAAACAAACTGATACATTATGCTCTGGCGAAATTGGGACGAATAGAAGATATCCAGGTTATTAATCCCGTACCGAGACCAATAACTACCTGGTGTGAAGCGCAGAGGGAAAACTATTTCATCATTGGCGCCGATGGCAAGTTATGGAAATGCGATTTGGCGGCGAACCATGTGGAGGAAAGCGTCGGTATTCTTTCAGAGGATGGTTCTCTTAATATAGATGAGACAGTCCACTCAAAATGGATTGACCCGAAGATATATTCCGAAGATGCAATGTGCCGGGAATGTAAATTCCTCCCCATTTGCCAGGGAGGATGCGCCTATAACAGACAAAAAGGCCGTCCTATTTGTATTTTTAATGAGGAATTGATGCACGAGGCCATGGAATCGCGATTTAATTTGATTTCGGCGTGACAGTCGCCGAAAACCCGATTTTCGATCAATCCGCTGACACCCAGGATGGATTATAGTTCTGACGGATATAAAATTCCCTCATTTTTTACTTGACAAATACGCCTCTGAACCGTTGTTTATAATATACAGGTGCGGGAAAGGCTCGAATGGGAGCGGCTTAAAATCACCCGGACCCGACTCCGAAGACCCTCGTTCCCCTTTATAAAGCCCCGGCATCTTTTGCCATATAAAACAGCCACAGACATAAAAACTAAAAACGTCCGATCCTTACGCTCTAAAGGAATCGGGTATGAGTGTATCAAAAGTGAGGCGCGTTATGAAAGCCGTACGTAATTTATTATTATTTGTTCTTGTACTTTTAATCATTCCCTTTGTCTCGGCCCTGGCCGGCCCCCCGATGTATCACCCCATCCTCGCCGACCCGGATGATTTGATAAGGGTGGATCCGTTCATGGAAGCCGAGTCAAATGGCGGTCCGAAAAATTATGATGAACTCGATTTGATTACAATAAAGACAAATTTCGGTGGCATAATTCTTATGGATATTTCGCCCGTGCAAAAATTGCTTAATAAAATTGAGATGTTTACCTATCAAAAGAAAAGTCAGAGAATTTGTCAAAAAAATTACAATGTTGTCAATGATAGATAATAGGCTTATTGCTATTGCCTCCTTCGTTGATCAAAAGAATTTTGATGAAGGGCTGAAATTATTGCAGGAACTTGATGTTTCTGAATTATCTGATAATTCAAAGCATTTCTATTATATACTGGAATTGGAATTAAATCTTTCGCTTGGAAGAGGCAATCTGATTGATAATGGCATTTCCGACGCCATTGAATACTATAGGTATAGCGAGAATCATGAGCATTTCGCCCGCGCAAAATATCTATATGGCTGGCAATTACAGCAGCTGGGGAGGCTGATAGAAGCACGTGAAGCCGTTTTTGAGGCTTATTTGATTTATAAGAGATATAATAAATTGCAGTTTGCCGCCAGAGTACTGAATAGGCTAGCCTATATTCAGTTTCAATTGGGTTCAATAGAGGATTCAATTCGAAATTTCGAAAGTTGTTCTGATATCTATCAACAGCTCGGAGATTTAAGAAATAATGTAACTGCCAGATTTAATATTTGTCTAATACGACTGAAAGTCGGTCTTTTAGACCAGGCGCTGAAGACGTTTGCTCCATTGGCCAATGATATAGTGACCCTAAAAAGTAAAAGCAATCAGTGCCACTATTTTCTTGCCTATGGTATGGCCTTGGCCCTGAAGGACGATTTTAGCCAATCCTTATCGCAGTTTAAAGCGGCTGAATCATTGCTTATCAATAATTCCCGCGATCATGTCAATTACCTCGAATATCTCGGCTGGCTGAAACTCCTCGAGGGCAAATTATCCGAGGCGGAGAAGAATCTGACCGAGGCCGTCAACATGGGCCTTCGTCTCGCCCCCGAGTCCGATCTGGTTTCGCAGACCAGGCGACTTTTGGCCGATGTCTATATCGCACAGGGAAAATTCGGCGAGGCGAAAAAGACCGGAGCCGAAGCCCTCGCCGTGGCCGAAAAAATCGGCGAACGGGCCGAAATCGCCGGAGCGCATCGTGCCCTGGCCCAGTGCGCCTGTCATGAGGGTGATGCCGTTGAAGCCAGAGAGCATTATTTCCAGGCCTTGAATATTTATCAGGGCATCGACTACCGCTACGAACTGTCTATCACGCGATATCTGGCGGCGCTGACGGGGCTGTATGATAAAACCGAATCGTCGGCCATGCTTTACTTGGCCGCCGAGTATTTCCGCTCTGAGGATATCTCAGGCTGGCTGGCCCGCGTGGAACAGGCCCGTGCCCGATTCCCCGGTCTGCGAAATATCCCGGCAAAAACGGCCGGGAATAAATCCGAACCGGTCTTCATCGCCGTCCACCCCCTGACGCGTAAGGCTCTGGAAACGGCGGAAACCATAGCCCCCACCGACATGACTATTTTACTCACCGGCCCCACCGGGGTGGGCAAAGACCGTCTGGCGGAATATATCCATCATTTCTCCGGACGCACCGGCAAATTCATTTCCCTCAACTGCGCCGCTATCCCTGACAGCATGATCGAGGCCGAACTATTCGGCCATTGCCGGGGGGCGTTCACCGGAGCGGGGAGCGAACGGGTCGGGCTTTTCGAAGAGTCCCACGGGGGCACGCTGTACCTTAACGAAATCGCCGATGCCTCCCCCGAGTTTCAGGTCAAACTTCTCCAGGCCATCGAGAATAAAAAAGTCAGAAAGATAGGGAGCAACGAAAACCGGTCTATCGACATTCGCATTATGGCCGCCACCAATCAGGATTTAAAGGAATTAATCTCGGCTCGCAAATTTCGTCCCGACTTGTACTATCGACTCAACGAAGTGGTTATCAATTTGCCGGCCTTGTCCGACCGCATCGAGGATATCCCGGCCCTGACCGCTTGTTTTCTTCAGGAGTTGGGATTTACGACTTTAAACGGCGGCGATACGCTCGAAATCATCGGCGATTATCTGGCGGGGCATTCCTGGCCCGGCAATGTCCGGGAGTTGAAAGCTGAAATTCGGCGTCTGTGGAGTATGTGCGGCGGCTGTCTGGATAAAATCCGTGAGATTCTGGCGGAAGAATCCGAAACTTTGGAAGAAAGACTTGTCCGGGCGCTTCAAAAACACCACGGTAACAAATCGGCCGTGGCGCGAGAATTGGGGGTTTCCGAAGGTACTGTCCGCAATTACATCAAACGCTCCGGTGTCGAATGCCAGGCGAACTGATCGCCATCTCGCCTGTCTTTTAATTTAACCCGGCGGCTGAATGTCACTTATTATTCCCATTTAATTCCGACGGAATTTATCCCCATTCGCAAATTACGAGTCGTATTGTTCGTAATCCCGTAATTTACGAAATCCTCCTCTCGTATTTTCCCGCCGGAATATCCCGGACCTTACCGTATCCCCATGATTCATATCATATTACAAAATTATTTCCGCTCCTGTTCAATTTTGGTACACCGTTTGTGTTACGCGCTTTCGACTTGATACTCTCTATCCTCGCTAGAGCGCGTGAGGTTGTATGTGAGGGGGATTGGGGATTTCTAAAAAGAGGGCCATTGCCCGGGGCGGGGGAGCCTCCTCCCCGCCACCGGGGGTTAATTTTGATGGGACAGAAATAAATTGGCCCTATTCGTCTCGGCAATCCGCGGGCAAAGCGATCCGGCAGATTTCTCAATCAACCGTCTCGATTCATGTTTTCCATCACCCGGTAATATTCTGCGTATCAACTTCTGAAACTTCAACATGAAAGTTCCCTAAATGATGAAAATAAAATCCGACGAGCGATCCCCCGCCGACCTGGACCGGCCCATCCTAGATATCGCCGCGCGGTTCTGGGAAAAGGAACGGTACGAGGCCTTTAAGATCTGCTACGGCGCCATGCGCTGGGCCGACGATATTGTCGATCAGGAGAAGGCCCTCTCCGTGCCTCTGCCCGATTCGAAAATCGCCCACATTGAAAGAGAACTGCGTCGCTGGCTGGAGAATCTCCTCGAGGAGCAAAAATCCCACCTGTCGCGGAATAATCTGGCCGAAGTGATTAAGGAATACCACCTTCCCTTTAAACCGTGGGAAGAATTTTTAAAATCGATGCTGTATGATCTTCGCCACGACGGCTACCGGAGTCTCCTGACATTTTTAAGGTACTGCCGGGGAGCGGCCGTCGCCCCGGCCGTGATTTTCATGCATTTATGCGGGGTTACCCGGGAAAAGGGACAATTTCGTCCGCCGTTGTTCGATATCGAACAGGCCGCACGTCCCCTCGCCCTGTTTTCCTACTTCGTCCATATTATCCGGGATTTTCAGAAAGACCACCTGAACCGCCTTAATTACTTCCCCGAAAGAATTCTTCAACTGCACGACCTTAGCCGCGAAGATCTTCGCCTTATCGCCGAGGGTGCCCCCGCCACACCGGCTTTCCGCCGCCTTGTGGCAAATTACGTCACCCTGGCCGAGTATCATCGCCGTAAAGCCGTCGTGGCCCTGCGCGACGTTATCCCTTCGTTGCACCGGGAATATCAATTCAGCCTGGAAGTCATTTATCAATTGTATCTGCAGATATTCGAGAAGATAAATCCGCGCGAGGGCGAATTCACGTCGGCGGCTCTGAACCCGACCCCCGAAGAAATAAAGTCGCGGCTGGGGATAATCATGAAGTCATATTTTCCCGAAACCGGACCGGAACCGGCTTAAGCCACAGGTTCTAACGACCCCTTCAACTGCCGGAATTCTGCCGGGCCAGGCGTTTAACACGGTTAACGGCCGCGTTATGCTCTTTCAGGGTCTTTGAAAAAATATGCTTCCCTTTGCCGTCGGCGACAAAATAAAGATACTCCGTGCTGTCGGGATTCATCGCCGCCCGGATGGCCGCCAGGCCCGGGGAGTTGATCGGTCCCGGGGGAAGACCATACTTTTTGTAAGTATTGTACGGCGAGTCCGAAAGGCGAATATCGCGGCGATTCAAGGGGCGACTAAGCCCCCCCAGGCCGTAGATGACCGTGGGATCGGCCTGAAGCATGATTCGCTTCTTGAGGCGGTTATGATAAACCGATGATATCAGTCCCATTTCGGCGATATCCGTGGCCTCGGCCTCGATAATCGAGGCCAGCGTGATAATCTCATCGCGGGTGAGTTTATTGGAAATCGGGGAGCCGAACAATTCGCCGGTACGGCGGAAAAACTCGGCCACCAGAAGCCCCACCACCTGGTCCAGACTCATGCCGTACCACAGGCGGTAAGTCTC
>Ga0105105_10000328_pt1 | contig 21885 bp, 19 predicted proteins | sample PPLLaktember2015_4_FD_79108 | JGI IMG/M metagenome (GOLD analysis project Ga0105105, IMG submission 79108) | Freshwater sediment microbial communities from Prairie Pothole Lake near Jamestown, North Dakota, USA - PPLs Lake P8 Core (1) Depth... | ecosystem: Environmental > Aquatic > Freshwater >...
GCTCACCCCGTCCCTCCCGTCCGCCGGGCCGTCGGGCGAGGTGGTGATGGTCGAGGGGCTGGGTCCGGTCCCTCTGGAGGCCGTCGAGTGCGTGGCCATCGCCCGGAGCGCGACGGTATCCCGTCTGTGCCACGACGCGGCCCGCTCGCTCGCCTATGCCGAGGTCCAGGGCCGCTTCCGCCCCTTCTGCGACGTCGATCGGTCGCTGCTCGACGCCTGGCTCGCCGCCCCCTCGATGGGCCGCTTCCTGGTCGAGCGGATCGAACCGGGCCACCGCTGCCGCTAAGCCGATGGCATGTGTCGATGCACGGTTCGAAACCGCCGGAGGGGGCGGACGCGGGACCGAAGTGCTACTCTTGTGGGCTAAGTTCCCATGCAACCATCTTGACACAATTGATATGACGACGACAACGAAGCGACAGGAAGCGGCGCCGACAGCGGTCCCCACCCGTCGCGGGCGCCCGCCAAGGCGTGTCTACATCAACGTGCTGGTCAAGGCCACGACCCGCGAGGGTCTGACCCGGATGAAGGCGACCGAGAACCTGCCCAGCCAGGGCGAGGTGATCGACATGCTGGTCGCGCAGGCCCTCGCGCCGAAACCGAAACGCAGCGAGTGAGGTCGCGCCGCGGGGCTCAGCGTCTCGCGGCGCGCAGGAAATCGAGCAGCAGCCGGGTCACGGCCTCGGGCCGTTCCTGCTGCACCCAGTGCCCGGCGCCCTCGACCAGCTCGCACCCCAGCAGGCGCGTGAAGGCGCGCGCGCGCATGGCGTCGAGCTCGCCCGGCTTCTGGTGGATCCCCCAGTCGCTCGCGCCCGCGACGAACATCGCCGGCACGTCGATCGTGCGTCCGGCCCAGGTCTGGTGTTCGGCGACGAAGCGCCCCGACGTCCCGCAGCGGTACCACTGCAGCGCGCCCTGGAAGCCGGTGCGGGCGTACTCGCCGGCGTAGACCGCCAGCGAGGCCTCGGGCAGCCAGCCGCAGGCGGCGATCTGCTCCGGCGTCGGCGCATCGGGCGCGACCGACGCGGGCATGTCGGCCGCGAGGTCCATCACGTAGTAGGTCGGCAGCTTCGCGAGTTCGCCCGCCTCCCAGGCCCGCAGCGGGTGCGGCCGGTTCGAGGCGAGGTCGGCGCTCTTGGCGTGGTAGTAGGCCCGCAGGAAGGCATGCAGTCCCTGCGGTGCGCCGAGCATGTCCGCATCGGCCTCGGGGGTCGAGTAGTACCACTGGTAGTGCTTGCGCGGACGCGGCAGGGTCGCGAGCTCGGCCAGCGCGATCGACGGATCGCGAGGCGCGTGCGCGCCGCCCAGCGGCGGCAGCGACGGCGGCCCGCCGAAGGGCGCGCTCATCGTCACCACCGAACGGAACACGTCGGGCCGCATCAGCGCGCACCAGGCCGCGACCGGCGAGCCGAAGTCGTGACCGACCACGGCCTCCACGTGCCGCCTGCCCAGCGCCGCCACCAGCCCCAGCGCATCGCGCACCAGGTTCGCCATCCGGAACTCGGCCAGGTCGGCGTCGTAGCCTCGCGACCAGCCGGTCGTGCGCCCGTAGCCGCGCTGATCGGGCGCGACGACGTGCCAGCCGGCATCGGCCAGCGCAGGCATCACCGCGCGCCAGCTGTAGGCCAGCTCGGGGAAGCCGTGCAGCAGCAGGAGCATCGGCGCATCGGGCCGCTCGTGACCGGCCTCGAGCAGGTGCATGCGCAGCCCGTTGACGCCGTCGACGAAGCGCGCGCGGATGCCCGCCGGCAGCAGGCCGGGGTCGAGCGGCCCAGGCGCCGGGGGCGACGCGGCCGGATCGGTCACGGCGGCGGTCACGCGTCCACCCGCCGGGTCGTCTTCGGATCGAACCAGTGCACCTGGGCCGGCGCGGCCACGACCCCGACGGTCTGGCCGGCCGACGGCGGCACCGCCGTGCCGTCGATGCGCACGGTCAGGCCCGAATCGCCGATCCGTCCGTGCACCAGCCGCTCGGCGCCGAGCATCTCGACCAGGTCGACGCGCATCGGCCAGCCGCCGGGCTCGAGGCTGATGTGCTCCGGGCGCACGCCGAGCACCAGCTCGCCGGCGCGCGGCGCGGCCTGCGGCAGCGCGATCACGGCACCGGCCACCTCGAAGCGCGCGCCGTCGGCCTGTCCGCGCAGCAGGTTCATCGGCGGCGAACCGATGAAGCCGGCGACGAACATCGATTCGGGACGCGCGTAGACCGACTCGGGCGAGCCGATCTGCTCGACCACGCCCTTGTTCATGACGATCATCCGCTGCGCGAGCGTCATCGCCTCGACCTGGTCGTGGGTGACGAACAGCGACGTGACGCCCAGCTCGGCATGCAGCTTGCGGATCTCGATGCGGGTCTGCGCGCGCAGCTTGGCATCGAGGTTGGAGAGCGGCTCGTCGAAGAGGAAGACCTGCGGCTCGCGCACGATCGCGCGGCCCATCGCCACCCGCTGACGCTGTCCGCCCGAGAGCTCGCGCGGCTTGCGCGTGAGCAGCGCGCCGAGCTCGAGGATGCCCGCGGCCTTGCGCACGCGCGCATCGATCTCCGGCTTGGGCACCTTCGCGATCTTCAGCCCGTAGGCCATGTTGTCGTACACGCTCATGTGCGGATAGAGCGCGTAGTTCTGGAACACCATCGCGATGTCGCGCTCGGAGGGCTCGACGTCGTTGACGACCCGCCCGCCGATGGCGATCTCGCCGCCGCTGATCTCCTCGAGTCCGGCGACCATCCGCAGCAAGGTGCTCTTGCCGCACCCCGAGGGCCCGACGATCACGATGAACTCGCCGTCGGCGATCTCGGCGTCGACGCCGTGGATCACCCGGTTCGCCGTCGCGCCCCGGCCGTACTCCTTGAACACCTTGCGGATCGAGAGCGCCCCCACGTCATTTCTCCGCGTCGACCAGGCCCTTGACGAACCATTTCTGCATGCCGAGGACGACGAGGGCCGGCGGGATCATCGCGAGCATCGCGGTGGCCATCACGACGTTCCACTCGGTGGCGGCGTCGCCGCCCGAGATCATGCGCTTGATGCCCATCACGATCGGATACCTCGACTCGTCGGTGGTGACCAGCAGCGGCCACAGGTACTGGTTCCAGCCATAGATGAACTGGATCACGAAGAGCGCGGCGATGCTGGTGGCCGACAGCGGCACCAGCACGTCGCGGAAGAAGCGGATCGGCCCGGCGCCGTCGATGCGCGAGGCCTCGACCAGCTCGTCGGGCACCGTCAGGAAGAACTGCCGGAAGAGGAAGGTCGCGGTGGCCGATGCGATCAGCGGCACCGTGAGGCCCGCGTAGGTGTTGAGCATGCCGAGGTTCGACACCACCTCGTAGGTCGGCCCGATGCGCACCTCCACCGGCAGCATCAGCGTGACGAACACCATCCAGAAGCACAGCGAGCGGCCGGGGAAGCGGAAATAGACGAAGGCGAACGCCGACAGCAGCGAGATCGCGATCTTGCCGACCGCGATCACCAGCGCCGAGATCAGGCTCACCTTGAGCATCGGCAGCACCGGCGCGATCGCGCTGCCGTAGTTGGATTGCCCGCCGAACAGCGCGACCCGGTAGGTCTCGACGAGGTTGTCGCCCGGCAGCAGCGACATCGGCCGGTTCTGCACGATCTGCTCGGCGGTCTGCGTCGACGCGACGAAGGTCATCCACAGCGGGAAGGCCACGATGGCGACGCCAAGGATGAGGATCAGGTGGGCGAGCACGTTCAGCCCGGGGCGGCGTTCGACCATCTCAGTACTGCACCTTGCGCTCGACGTACCGGAACTGGATCGCGGTGAGCGCGACCAGGATCACCATCAGCACGACCGACTGCGCGGCCGAGCCGCCGAGGTCCATCGCCTTGAAGCCGTCGTAGTAGATCTTGTAGACCAGGATCGCGGTGTCCTTGCCGGGTCCGCCCTGGGTCGCCGCATCGACGATCGCGAAGGTGTCGATGAACACGTACACGACGTTGATCACCAGCAGGAAGAAGGTCGTCGGCGACAGCAGCGGGAAGACGATCGTCCAGAAGCGCCGCCAGGGCCGCGCGCCGTCGATCGCCGCCGCCTCGATCAGGCTCTTCGGGATCGACTGCAGGCCGGCGAGGAAGAACAGGAAGTTGTAGGAGATCTGCTTCCAGACCGCGGCCATGACGATCAGCGCCATCGCGTCGCGGCCGTCCAGCAGGTGATTCCAGTCGAAGCCGAGCGCGTTGAGCGCGTGGCTCACGATGCCGATCGACGGCGCGAACATGAAGAGCCAGAGCACGCCGGCGATCGCGGGCGCGACCGCGTACGGCCAGATCAGCAGCGTGCGGTAGAGCGACGAGCCCTGCATCACCCGGTCGGCCATCACCGCCAGCAGCAGCGCCAGCACGAGGCCGATGACCGCCACCAGCACCGAGAACACCGCGGTCGTGTAGAAGGACGCGAGATAGGTGGCGTCGGAGAACAGCCGCTCGAAGTTCTCGAGCCCGACGAACTCGGTCGAGGTGCCGAACGCGTCCTGGGACAGGACGCTCTGCCAGAGCGCCTGCCCGGCAGGCCAGAAGAAGAACACCAGCACGATCGCCATCTGAGGTGCGATCAGCGCGTAGGGCAGCCAGCGGCTCTGGAAGCGGACGCGTTTCTCGATGGCCACTCGGGGATCCGGGAGGAGGTCGGGCTGGAGGACCGGCGGGAGATCGGCGAGGCGGACCGGACGGGACCCGGCCGGTGTGCGGCGCCGACCGGACGCCGGGGGCGGGCGTGTCGGGCGCCCGCCCCGCCGTGCATCAGGCCTTGTTGGCCTTCTCGAAGCGCTCGAGCTGCTCGTTGCCGCGCTTGACCGCGGCGTCGAGCGCGTCCTTCGCGGTCTTCTTGCCGGCCCAGACCTGCTCGAGTTCCTCGTCGATGATCGTGCGGATCTGGACGAAGTTGCCGAGCCGGATGCCGCGCGACTTGTCGGTCGTCTTGCGGATCATCTGCGTGACCGAGACGTCGGTGCCCGGGTTCTGCTTGTAGAAGCCGCCCTTCTCCGTCAGCTCGAACGCGGACATGGTCGTCGGCAGGTAGCCGGTCTGCTGGTGGCTCTTCGCCTGGACCTCGGCCTTGGACAGGTGATCGAAGAACGCGGCGACGCCCTTGTACTCCTCGGCCTTCTTGCCCGACATCACCCACAGGCTGGCGCCGCCGATGACGGTGTTCTGCGGCGTGCCCGGCACGTCGGGGTAGTACGGCAGCGCACCGATGCCTGCGGCGAACTTCGCGTTGCGCTTGATGTTGCCGTAGAGCGCCGACGAGCCGGTGGTCATCGCGCACTCGCCCGAGACGAAGGTCGCGTCGGCGGTGTTGGCACGGCCCTTGTAGACGAACAGGCCCTGCTTCGAGAGGTTGGCGAGGTTCTCGATATGGCGCAGGTGCAGCGGCGAGTTGAAGGCCAGGCGCGTGTCCAGCCCGTTGAAGCCGTTGCGCTTGGTGGCGAACTCGACGTTGTGCCAGGCCGAGAAGCTCTCGAGCTGCGTCCAGCTGATCCAGCTGGTGGTCAGCGGGCACTTGTGGCCGCTCGCCTTGAGCGAGGCTGCGGCGCGCACCACCTCGGGCCAGGTCTTGGGCGGGTTCTCGGGGTCGAGGCCGGCCGCCTTGAAGGCGTCCTTGTTGTAGTGGAACACCGTCGTGGAACTGTTGAACGGCAGGCTCATCATCTGGCCGTTCGGCGCGGTGTAGTAGCCCGCGACCGCCGACACGTAGGCGTTCGGGTCGAACTTGAAGCCGGCGTCGGTCATGACCTTGCCGACCGGCACGATCACGCCCTTGCTGGCCATCATGGTGGCGGTGCCGACCTCGAAGACCTGCAGCACGTGCGGGGCGTTGCCGGCGCGGTAGGCGGCGACGGCGCCGGTGAGGGCCTCGTCGTAGGTGCCCTTGAACGTCGGGACGACCTTGTAGGCCTTCTGGCTGTCGTTGAAGTCCTTGGCCAGCCCGTTGACCCATTCGCCGAGGGCGCCGCCCATGGCGTGCCACCACTGGATCTCGACCTGGGCGTGGGCCGGGCTGGCGGCGACGGCGAAGGCCGTGGCCGCGATGAGGGACCTGAATTTCATGATGTCTCCGGTGGGCAGCGTCGGGATGAAGCCGCGCAGTCTGAGCAGCGCTCGTGACAATGATATGTCGGGCCGGGGCCGGACGGTCAATCAGCCCGCGGCGGGCCCCCGGTCGGCGTAGACACGGCGCCAGGTCTCGGGTACGCGGCGCACTTCCGCCCCGTCGAGCACGCCGCGGTCACGCAGCAGGGCGTGCAGCGCCGGCAGGTGGTAGTGCGGGACCGCCGGGTAGAGGTGGTGCTCGATGTGATAGCCGACGTGGTGCGGGAACAGCAGCGCACGCGCCAGCGGACCGGCGAGGTTCGTGCGCGCCGCGACCAGCGCCGACCCGTAGCCGGACGGCGCGCCGTGCTCCGCGATCGCCCGGAGGCGCAGCAGGGCCTGCAGGACGGTGACCGCCGGCAGCAGCCAGAGCACCGCGTACTGCAGCAGGCCCACCGGGCCGGCGAGCGCCAGGGCGAGCAGCGGGAGGGCGATCTGCACGAGGATGACGGTCCGCCGGTCGCGGCGCGCATCGGCGCGCAGGGACGCCGGCGTGTCGTCGAGCGGACGCTGGGCGGTCGCGGTCTCGGCGTTGGCCGCCGGCGCACCGAAGAAGTACCGGTAGGTCTTCCACGCGGTGCGCCCGGACAGGTCGGTCGCGAGCTTGCGCAGCAGGTAGGCGCGGCCCCGCGGATAGCCGCCGTGCAGCGCGATGTCGGGATCGACGTCGCCGTACAGGTGGTTGTGGTGGAGCCGGTGCACGACCCGGTAGGTGCACATCGAGATGCCGGCCAGCGCACCGAGCGAACGGCCGGCCGCATCGTTCACGCGTCGGCTCGAGAACAGCCGGTAGTGCGCGGCGTCGTGCACGAGCACGAACATCGCGTGCTGCAGGGCGGCGATCACCACGATCGCCGGCAGCACGATCCAGGGCGACCAGACCGCGGCCGCCAGGGCGGGCACCGCGACCAGGGCCACGAGCGTCGGCAGCATCGCGCGCAGCGATCGGCCGTCGTCGAGCGTGGTCAGCGGGGCGAGCAGCTCGGGCGGCAGGCGCACGCCGGTCCGCCCGACGCCGTCGGATCGCCGCGTGTCGTCTCGGAAGGTGCCGGCCTGGGGCGTCTCCATCCTGGGTGTCCGGCCCGTCCGTGCGGGTGATCTGGGGTGGCCGCCATGATGCCCGAGCGCCGTCGGCGCGCAAGCCTGGGCCCTGCCCGGCTGGGCCCTGCCCGGTTCGCTCAGCCCGGTTCGCTCAGCCCGCTTCGCTGCGCCCGGGTTCGCCGCGCCCCGCCGTCCGCACGAAGGCCGCCCGCTCGGTCGCCGCCTGCTCGTACGCCCGCGCGATGCTGCCGCACACCAGGTCGCAGAGGTCGTAGATCGACGGATCGGCGATCCGGTACCAGACGCTGGTCCCGCGGCCCTCGCGCGCGACCATCCCGCGCTCGGCGAGCAGCGACAGGTGCCGCGACACGTTGGCCGCGGTGAACCCGGTCGACTGCGCGATGTCGCCGACGTTGCGCTCGCCGTCGCGCAGCAGGTTGAGGATGCGCAGCCGCGTCGGCTCGGACAGCGCCTGGAAGTAGCCGGCGACCTGGTCGAGCGCCTCGGGGGGAAGGTCCTGCATGGTCGGACAGGTCGCGGTGCGTGGGTCCGCCATGATGCCCGCCTCGCCGAAGGTCGTGTGAGAAGTCACCTGATTGCCTACTTGCGTATTTGCGTGTTTGGTTAAATAATACATGCATGACGGGCCGGACGCCAGCGTGGCGGACTCCGGTCGAACGCGGGAGCACGAAGATGGCGGGGCGACGGATCGGCGGGTGGGTGATGGCGGCGGCGCTGGCGACGGCGTCGACGGCGGCAGCCGTCGCCTGGGCGGACACGGGCGCGGGCACCCTGGCGAGCGCGCCGGTGCGGGTCGGCGGCGCCGGCCGGTCGATGGTCTACGACGGCACGGTCGAGGCGGTGCGCCAGACGGTGGTGGCCGCGCAGGTGCCCGGGGCGGTCGTCGCGATCGACGTGCGCGCCGGCGACACCGTCCGCGCCGGCCAGGCGCTGATGCGGATCGACGCACGCTCGGCCGAGCAGACGGCGGCCGCCGGCGACGCCCAGGTCGCGGCCACCCGGGCCACGCTCGAGGTCGCGCGCCGCGAGCTCGAGCGCCAGCGCCAGCTCTTCGACAAGGCCTACATCAGCCGGGCCGCGCTCGAGCGTGCCGAGGCGCAGCACGCGGCCACCCGGGCGCAGCTCGACGCGCTGATCGCGCAGGCCGGCGCCGCCCGGACCCAGTCGGGGCTGCACCGCGTGCTCGCCCCCTACTCGGGCGTGGTGGCCGAGGTGCCGGTCGCCCTCGGCGACATGGCGATGCCCGGCCGGGCGCTGCTCACCCTCTACGACCCGGCCGTGCTGCGGGTCACCGCGGCGGTGCCGCAGTCGGTCGGGGCGCATCCGCCGGCCGCCGGCGAGATCCGGATCGAACTGCCCGGCGCAGCGCCCGACGGCGGCGCGGTGGTGCCGACCCGCGTGGCGGTGCTGCCGACGGTCGACGCCGCGACCCGCACCGTGCAGCTGCGGCTGGAGCTGCCCGCCGGGACGGCGGGTGCCGCGCCCGGCGGATTCGCGCGCGTGCGCCTGCCGGCCCCGGCCGAGGCGCCGGGCGCCGCCGGCTCCGGGCGCCTGTTCGTGCCGGTGTCCGCGGTCGTGCGCCGCGCCGAGCTGGCCGGCCTGTACGTGATCGACCCGAAGGGCCGTCCGCTCCTGCGCCAGGTGCGGCTGGGCCCGGTGACGGGCGACGAGATCGAGGTGCTGGCGGGCCTGTCGGCGGGCGATCGGGTCGCGCTCGACCCGCAGGCCGCGGCGCGGGTCCGGTGAGGAACGACGAGATGAGCGACACCCCGTCCCCGATGGGCGTCTCCGGACGGATCGCCCGGGCCTTCCAGTCGGCGCGGATCACGCCGCTGCTGGCGCTCGCCGCACTGCTGCTGGGCGCGTTCGCGGTGGCGGTCACCCCGCGCGAGGAGGAGCCGCAGATCGACGTCACGATGGCCCAGGTCATCGTGCCCTTCCCCGGCGCCTCGGTGCGCGACGTCGAGCAGGCGGTGACGGTGCCGGCCGAGCAGGTGCTGTCGCAGATGGCGGGGGTCGAGCACATCGCCTCGGTGTCGCGCCCGGGCCTGTCGATCGTCACGGTCCAGTTCAAGGTCGGCGTGCCGCGCACCGAGGCACTGGTGCGGCTGCACGACACGGTCTCGGCCAACGCGGACTGGCTGCCGAAAGGGCTGGGCGTGGGCGAGCCGCTGGTCAAGCCGCGCGGCATCGACGACGTGCCGATCGTGGCGCTGACGCTGTACGCGCTCGATGCGCAGGCCGGTGCGGCCGACCTGGAGCGGGTGGCGCGATCGGTCGAGGCCGAGCTCAAGCGCGTGCCCGGCACGCGCGAGGTCGCCACGATCGGGGGCCCCGGCCGCGCCGTGCTGGTCGAGCTCGACCCGACCCGGATGGCGGGCACCGGGACGACCGTCGCCGACCTGCGGCAGGCGCTGCAGTCGGCGAACCTGGGGCTGCCGGTCGGCGAGCTGGTGACGGGCAACCGCTCGGTGGCCATCGAGTCAGGCCCGTATCTGCGCGATGCGCGCGAGATCGAGGACCTGGTGGTGGGCGTGCGCGACGGCCGCCCGGTGTTCCTGCGCGAGGTCGCGACGGTGCGCGACGGCCCGCCGCCCGCCGTGCGCAGCGTCTGGCACGGCGTGGCCGCGCGCGACGGGCGGCCCGCCGCCGAGCATCCGGCGGTGACGCTGACGGTCACCAAGAAGCCGGGCGAGAACGCGATCGACGTCGCGGACGCGGTGGTGCGGCGCGTGCAGGCGCTGCGCAACACGGTGATCCCCGACGGCGTCGAGGTGAGCACGACCCGCAACTACGGCGAGACCGCGAACGACAAGGCGAAGAAGCTCATCCAGAAGCTGCTGTTCGCGACCGCGTCGGTGGTCGCGCTGGTGTTCGTCGCCCTCGGCCGGCGCGAGGCGGCGATCGTCGGCACCGCGGTCGTGCTGACGCTGGCCGCGACGCTGTTCGCCTCCTGGGCCTGGGGCTTCACGCTGAACCGGGTGTCGCTGTTCGCGCTGATCTTCTCGATCGGCATCCTGGTCGACGACGCGATCGTCGTGGTGGAGAACATCCACCGGCACCAGGCGCTGCACCCCGGACGCACGCTGGCGCAGCTGATCCCGGGCGCGGTCGACGAGGTCGGCGGTCCGACCATCCTCGCGACGTTCACCGTGATCGCCGCGCTGCTGCCGATGGCCTTCGTCTCGGGCCTGATGGGCCCGTACATGAGCCCGATCCCGATCAACGCGAGCCTCGGCATGCTGCTGTCGCTGGCGATCGCCTTCGTGGTCACGCCGTGGCTCGCGCGGCTGTGGATGAAGCCCTCGGCTGCCGGTCACGCGGACGGCGGCCACGGCGAGCCGACCGGTCTCGCGCGCCGTCTCGGCCCGCTGTTCGAGCGGCTCTTCCGCCCGCTGCTCGACGAGCGCCGCGGCGGCCGCAACCGCCTGCTGCTCGGCGTGGGCGTGGCGGCGCTGGTCGCCGGCTCGATGCTGCTGCCGGTGCTGGGGCTGGTGCAGCTCAAGATGCTGCCCTTCGACGACAAGTCGGAGTTCCAGGTCGTCGTCGACATGCCGGCGGGCACGCCGCTGGAGCGGACCGCCGCGGTGCTGCGCGAGCTCGGGGCGCACCTCGCCACCGTCCCCGAGGTCACCGACTGGCAGGCCTACGCCGGCACGGCCGCGCCGATCAACTTCAACGGCCTGGTGCGGCAGTACGCGCTGCGCGCGGGCGGCGAGGTCGGCGACCTGCAGGTCAACCTGGTCGACAAGCACCACCGCGACACGCAGAGCCACGCGATCGCCACCCGCGTGCGTCCCGCGCTGCAGGAGATCGGCCGGCGCCATGGCGCCAACGTCAAGGTGGTCGAGGTGCCGCCGGGCCCGCCGGTGCTGTCGCCGATCGTCGCCGAGATCTACGGGCCCGACGCCGACGGACGCCGCGAGGTCGCACGCCGCGTGCGCGCCGTGATGGCCGCCCACGAAGGCATCGTCGACGTCGACGACGGCAGCATCGCCGACGCGCCCCGCACGGTGCTCGTGGTCGACCGCCGCAAGGCGGCGATGCTCGGCGTGCCGCAGCAGGCGATCGTCACCACGCTGCGCGCGGGGCTCGCCGGCGAGGCGGTGGCCTGGCTGCACGACGGCAGCAAGTACCCCGCCCCCGCGATGCTCCAGCTGCCCGCCGAACGGCACGGCGACCTCGACGCGCTGCTGCAGCTCACGGTGCGCGCGGCCTCGGGCCGGCTGGTGCCGATCTCGGAGCTGGTGCGTGCGAGCGACACGCTGCGCGAGCAGCCCGTCTATCACAAGGACCTGCTGCCGGTGAACCTGGTGGTCGGCGACATGGCCGGACGCGTCGACAGCCCGCTGTACGGGATGTTCGCGATCCGCCCGCAGGTGGCCGCGATCGAGGTGCCCGGCGGCGGCACGCTCAAGGAGTACTTCATCAGTCAGCCCGAGGATCCGTACCGCGAGTACGCGATCAAGTGGGACGGCGAGTGGCAGATCACCTACGAGACCTTCCGCGACATGGGCACGGCCTATGCGGTCGGCCTGGTGCTGATCTACCTGCTGGTGGTCGCGCAGTTCGGCTCGTACCTCGTGCCGCTGATCATCATGGCGCCGATCCCGCTGACCCTCGTCGGCGTGATGCCGGGCCATGCGCTGCTCGGCGCGCAGTTCACCGCGACCAGCATGATCGGGATGATCGCGCTCGCCGGCATCATCGTGCGCAACTCGATCCTGCTGGTGGACTTCATCCGGCTGCAGGTCGACGAGGGCATGGCGCTCGCCGATGCCATCGTGCGCGCCGCGGTCACGCGGGCCCAGCCCATCGTGCTGACCGGCCTGGCCGCGATGCTCGGCGCGTTCTTCATCCTCGACGACCCGATCTTCAACGGGCTCGCGATCTCGCTGATCTTCGGAATCCTGGTGTCGACGGTCCTCACGCTGGTCGTCATCCCGGTCCTGTACTTCGCGGCCTACCGCCGCGCTGCGCCCGCAACCCCCCTCTGAAGGAGCCCCACCATGAAATCCTGGCAACTCGTCCGCCTGTTCGCAGGCACCTTCATCCTCGTGTCGCTCGCGCTCGGCGTGCCCGGCAGCCCGCTGTTCGTCAGCCCCTGGTGGCTGGCGTTCACCGCCTTCGTCGGCGCGAACCTGCTGCAGAGCGCGCTCACCGGCTGGTGCCTGATGGAGACGATCCTGCGCAAGCTCGGCGTGCCGGCCGGCGCCTGACGATGGCCCGCACGACCGCTCCGAGCCTGCCGGGCCTGCGCAGGGCGGCGGCGCTCGCCTTCGCCGCCGCGTCCGTGCTGGCCCCGACCCCGCCGGCCGCGGCCGAGGGGCTGGTCGAGGCGTGGCACGCCGCGCTTCGGGCCGACCCCGATCTCGCCGTCTCGCGGGCGGCCCGGGCCGCGGGGGCCGCCCGCGGCAACCAGGCCGCCACGCTGTGGCAGCCGCAGGTCTCGGTCTCGGCCCTCGGCGGCATCGGACGCTCCGAGAGCGCGATCGACGGCGCGCGCTTCGGTGCCCCGGGCTTCGGGACCGCGGAGGGCGCGTCGTTCCGGACGTCGGTCGACGGCGGCAGCGGCCGCATCGCGCTGCAGGCGCGCCAGCCGTTGTGGAGCGGCGAGCTCACCGCGCGGGGCCGGCAGCTCGGGCTCGCGGGGGAGGCCGCCGAACACGCGTGGCGGGCCGCCGGACAGACGGCGATGCTGCGGGTCGCCACGCAGTGGCTCGAGGTCTCGCTGGCGATGCGGGCCCTCGAGGTCGCGACCCGGCAGCAGGCGGCCGTCGACCGGGCCCTCGCGGAGGCCACCGACCGCTGGCGGATCGGCGACGCGCCGGTGGTCGGCACCCACGAGGCACGCGCGCGCGCCGAGGCGGTTCGTGCGCAGGCGATCGCGGCACGCGCGGAGCTGGCGCTGCGCGAGGCCGCCTTCGCCGACCTCACGGGCCGCCCGGTCGGCACGCTGCGCCCCGGCGCGGTGTCGGCCGCCCCCGAGGACCCCGCCCCCGGCACGCTGCAGCATTGGCTCGACGCGGCCGCCGACGGCAACGCCGACGTGCGCGCGCTCGATGTCGCCGTCCGAGTGGCACGCGCCGAGGCCGACGTGCACGCGCGCGGTGCCCAGGCCAGCGTCGACCTGGTGGCCTCGGCGTCGCGCGAGCGGATCGGCGGCAGCGGCGACTTCGGTCCCGCCTCCAGTGCCGCGACGCAGGGCCTGGTGGGTGTCCAGATCAGCGTGCCGCTGTGGACGGGCGGGCAGCGCGAAGCCCGGCGCGAGGAGGCGCTGCGGCTTGCCGAACGCGCCGACGCCGAACTCGATCGGGCACGGCGGCGCGTCGCGCTCGAGGTCCGCGCGGCATGGCTGGGGCTCGAGACCGGGGCACAGCGCATCGCGGCGCTCGAGCAGTCGCGCATCGCGAGCGCCGCGCGCCTGCAGACCACCCGCACCGGACTCGAGGTCGGGGATCGGACGACGCTCGACGTGCTGAACGCGGAGAACGACTCGGCGCAGGCCGAGCTCGCGCTGGCCCAGGCGCGCATCGCCCGCCTGATCGACGGCCTGCGCCTCGCCGCGCTCGCCGGCACGCTCGACGAGGCAGGGCTCGCGCGGGTGGACGCGCGCCTCGGCGCGCAGCGCTGAACCGACTCGCGACGCGAGGAACGCGGAACGGCTTCGCTTTCCGAGACCGGATGAGATGCATATGATAAGCAACGCATATCATTTGGCCGTCCCATGCCCGCCGTACCGCCTGCCCCGCGCCCCGATGCGCACGCCGATCGCGACGCGACGGATTCGGTCGGATTCCTGGTCGCGGACGTCGCCCGCCTGATGCGCCGGGCCTTCCAGGCACGGCTGGAAGGCTCGGCACTCACCTACGCGCAGGCGCGTGCCCTGGTCTGGCTCGCCCGCGAGCAGGGCCTGCGACAGATCGACCTCGCCGAGCAGCTCGAGATCCAGCCGATCACGCTGGCTCGGCTCGTCGACCAGCTCGCCGAGGCCGGCCTCGTCGAGCGGCGCGCCGACCCGACCGACCGGCGCGCCTATCGGCTGTTCCTGACCCGCGCCGCCGCGCCGCGCGTGGCCGAGATCCGCGCGATCGGCGATGCGATCCGCGAGGAGGCCCTGGCCGGCCTGGGCGCGAAGGACGCGGCGCAGACCGTGGCCGGGTTGCGCAGGATGCGTGCGTCGCTGTCCGCCCCCGGACGTGCGGGCGCCCGCCCGCCGGTCCGCGAGGCCTGAGCGTGCGCCTGTCCGACGCGCTGCGACGGCTGGTGCGCATCGTGCTGATGCTCGTCGTGCCGCTCGCCGTCGCGGGCGGTGCGCTGGCCTGGTGGCTGCACGGCGGCGGGGTAGCCGACACCGACAACGCCTATGTGAAGGCGGACAAGATCCCGGTCAGCGCCGAGATCGCCGGCACGGTCCGCTCGGTGCTCGTGCGGGAGAACGAGGCCGTCCCGGCCGGTGCCCCGCTCTTCCGGCTCGACGACGCGCCGCTGCGGGTCGCGCTGGCCCGCGCCGAGGCCCGTGTCGCGCAGGCCCGCACCGACGTCGCCGCACTGCGGGCGGGCTATCGCGCCAAGCAGGCCGAGATCGCGCTCGCGCGCACCCGGCAGTCGTTCGCGCGGCGCGACGAGGCGCGCCAGGCCGACCTCGCCGCGCGCAACTTCATCTCGGCCTCGCGCCTCGACGAGGCCCGGCAGACGACCGAGCTCGCCGGGCAGCAGGCGGTCGCGGTCGAACGCGAACTCGGCCGGATCGCCGAGACCCTGGGCGGCGGCCCGGACGTGCCGATCGAGCGCCATCCCCTGGTGCTCGCCGCGCAGGCCGAGCTGATGCAGGCGCGGCTCGACCTGTCCCGGGTCGAGGTGCGCGCGCCGGTGTCCGGCACGGTCAGCCGCCCGCCCAAGCCCGGGCAGTACGTCGCGGCAGGCGCGACCGCGCTCGCGCTGGTCGCCGACGGCACGCTCTGGGTCGAGGCCAACTTCCCCGAGAACGAACTCGGCTGGATCCGCAGCGGGCAGTCGGCCACGATCCGCGTCGACACCCACCCCGACGTCACCTGGCGCGGCACGGTCGACAGCCTCGCGCCGGCGACCGGCGCCGAGTTCGCGGTGATCCCGCCGCAGAACGCGACCGGCAACTGGATCAAGGTCGCGCAGCGCGTGCCGGTGCGCATCCGCATCGAGCCGCTCGCCGACGCGCCGCCCCTGCGGGCCGGGCTGAGCGCGCGCGTGATCGTGGACACCGGCCGGCGCCGGTCGATCGCCGACCTGCTGCCCTGATGCCGACGGCCGCCTCCGCCGCGCCGACCCCCGCGCGTCGCCGCGCGATCACCGCCGCGGTCACGCTGGCCACCGTCATCCAGACGCTCGACACCACGATCGCCAACGTCGCGCTGCCGCGGATGCAGGGCGAGATGGGCGCGACGCAGGAGCAGATCGCCTGGGTCCTCACCTCCTACATCGTGGCGACGGCGATCTGCATGCCGCTCACCGGCTTTCTCGCCGAACGGTTCGGACGCAGGCGGCTGTTCATCGCGTCGGTGGTCGGCTTCACGCTGGCCTCGATGCTGTGCGGCGTGGCGGCGACGCTCGGACAGATCGTGCTGTTCCGCGTCCTGCAGGGGGCATTCGGCGCCTTCCTGGTGCCGCTCGCGCAGGCCGTGCTGCTGGACACCTGGCCGCGCGAGAAGCAGACCGCGGCGATGGCGGTGTGGGGGGTGGGCGTGATGCTCGGTCCGATCCTCGGGCCCACGCTCGGCGGCTGGCTGACCGAGTACCAGAGCTGGCGCTGGGTCTTCTTCATCAACCTGCCGATCGGCATCGTCACGACCCTCGGGCTGCTCGCCTGGCTGCCCGAAACGCCGACCGACCGCGGGCGCCGCTTCGATCTCGCGGGCTTCGCGTACCTCGCGATCGGGCTGGCCGCGCTGCAGCTGATGCTCGACCGGGGCGAGTCGCTCGGCTGGTTCGAGAGCCGCGAGATCGTGCTGGAAGCCGCGCTCGCCGCGCTCGGCCTGTACCTGTTCGTGGTGCACATCCTCACCCACACCGCTCCGTTCGTGCAGCCGCGGCTGTTCACGGACCGCAACTTCGCCGCCGGCCTGGCGACCGCGTTCGCGATCGGCCTGGTGCTGCTCGCGACCACGACGCTCCTGCCGCCGTTCCTGCAGGGACTGATGGGCTATCCGGTGTTCGACACGGGGCTGCTGCTCGCCCCGCGCGGCGCGGGCACCGCGCTGGCGATGATCGCGGTGGGGCGCCTCGGCGACCGCGCCGACCCGCGCCTGCTGATCCTGCTCGGGCTCGGCCTGTGCGCGGCGTCGCTGCATGCGATGACCGCGTTCGACACCGACGTGACGCCGCGGATGATCGCGTGGACCGGCATCGTCCAGGGGCTGGGCATCGGGTTCGTGTTTCCGCCGCTGACCACGATCACGTTCGCCTCGCTCGCGCCGCGGGACCGCAACGAGGGCACCGCGCTGTTCAGCCTGGTGCGCAACATCGGCAGCAGCGTCGGCATCTCGGTCGTGGTCTCGGCGCTGTCGCACAACATCCGCGCGAACCACGCCGCGCTGGCCGAGCACATCGATGCCTCGAGCCTGCCGCTGCGGCTGGCGATCGAATCCGGCGCGTGGCGGCTCGACACGCCCGAGGGGCTCGCCGCCCTCGACGCCGAGGTCACCCGCCAGGCCACCACGATCGCGTTCCTGCAGGACTTCCGGCTGATGATGTGGGTCTGCCTCGCCGCGATGCCGCTGGTGCTGCTGCTCAGGCGACCCGTTTCGTCGCCCGCTCCGGGTCACGTGGCAGCACTCGACTGATCCCGCCCGGCACGGCTCCCGACCGGCCGACATCCCCCGGCCGCCGGCGTCCATGGCGTGGCTTCCGTCACTGGCCGCCCCGGGCACGCCAAGCTAGACTCCGAGCCCCTGAACGCGCGTCGGTCGCCCTCGACCGTCCGTCCGGCCCCGCCCGTGTCCGTCCGCCAGCCCCTGATCGACGCGCTCAAGGCCTTCGCCTCGCAGCTGATCGTCCTGCACCACCTCGCGATCTACGGCCCGATGTCCGACGCCGTGCGCCCGTGGGCGGAGCCGGTGGTCGACGCGGTGTCCGAGTACGGACGGCTCGCGGTGCAGGTCTTCCTGGTGATCGCCGGCTTCCTCGCGGTGCGGGGCCTCGCACCCGGGGGCGTGCCGCGACCGATCGAGCCGGTGGCACTGGTGCGCCGCCGCTGGGTCAGGCTGGCCGGACCGTACCTCGCCGCGCTCGCGTGCGCCGTGGTCGCCGCGGCGCTCGGCCGCACGCTCACCGACCACGACACCGTCCCCGATGCCCCCACCGCGCTGCAGCTCCTGGCGAACGTCGCGATGCTGCAGGACATCCTCGGACAGGAGGCGCTGTCGGCGGGCATCTGGTACGTGGCCATCGACCTGCAGCTCTACGCGCTGCTGGTCGCGCTGCTGTGGGCGGCACGCCGCAGCGGCGTGGCGGGCGCCGCACCGGTGCTGGTCGTCGCGCTCGGCGCGGCGTCGCTGCTGGGCTTCAACCGCGACGCGCAGTGGGACGCCTGGGGCCTCTACTTCTTCGGCTCGTACGCGCTCGGCGCGCTGGCCGCCTGGGCCGGCCCGCACCGGGCAGGCCGCGCCGCCGTGATCGCGATCGTCGTGCTCGGTTCGGCGGCGCTGGTCCTCGACTTCCGGATCCGCATCGCGGTGGCGCTGGCCACCGCCCTGCTGCTCGCCTGGGCGATGCCGCTCGGACTCGGCGCACGGCGCCTGGCCTCGCCCCGGATCGAGTGGCTCGGCCGCATCTCCTACTCGGTGTTCCTCGTGCACTACCCGCTGTGCGTGCTGGTCGAGGCCGCCGCGGCACGCTGGTTCCCCGACGCACCGCTGCCGGCGGCGCTCGGCCTGGCCGTCGCCTTCTTCGGCAGCACCGCGGCGGGCGCCCTCTTCCACCGCTACGTGGAGGCGCCGCTGGCGGCGCGTGCGGTGGGCAGGAGCGCCGAGGCGTCGGCGCGACCGGTGCTCGCCGACGACGACGAGGCGCAGCCGGCGTCCTCCGCGCCGCGCTGAGCGCGGCCCCGCCCGTTCAGGCGGGCTCGGTCAGCACATGGATGCGGCGCTCGGCCACGAGCGGCTTCGTGCGCGCCGCGTAGGCGGCCATGTGGGGCGCGGCCGCATGCGCCTTGAGCGCGGCGGCATCGCGCCACTTCTCGATCACGACGAAGCCGTCCGCACCCACCGGTGCCTGGAACCCGCCGAAGCCGGCCGCATCGACCACCGGCTGGTATTCGATGCAGCCGTCCTCGGCGTGCACCGCCGGCATGTTCGCGCGGAACGCGGTGAGCACCTCGTCGCGCTTGCCGGGCTGGCAGGTGATGAAGGCGAGTACGTGGATCATGGCAGGCGTCTCCGGAAGGTCGTCAGGATGACCGGCGGCCCGACGGGCGCACGGCGCGTCATGCTACTGCCGCACCCGCGCCGGAGCGAACCGGCACGCGGGGTCGCGGAATGGCCGGGGCGCACGCACCGCCCCGAGGCCCGGTCGGGAATGCCGCCGCCGCCGCCGCGCGGCGCTATCATCCGCGACCGGCCGCGGGGTCCGATCCTGCCGGCACCGCATCGTCGGCCGGTCACAGCGAAGACACGGAGACGCAATGCCCACCGATTCCAAGAGCCTGTCGCCCGCCGAGCAGGCGCTCCGGGACGCCGCGCTCGACTATCACCGCGCCCCGACGCGCGGCAAGATCTCGATCACCCCGACCAAGCCGCTGTCGAACCAGCGCGACCTGTCGCTCGCCTACTCGCCCGGCGTGGCCTATGCCTGCCTCGAGATCGAGCGCGACCCGACGCTGGCCGCCGAGTACACCTCGCGCGGCAACCTCGTCGGCGTGGTCACCAACGGCACCGCCGTCCTCGGCCTCGGCGACATCGGCCCGCTCGCCGGCAAGCCGGTGATGGAGGGCAAGGGCTGCCTGTTCAAGAAGTTCGCCGGCATCGACGTCTTCGACATCGAGCTCGCCGAGCGCGACCCGGACAAGCTCGTCGAGATCATCGCCGCGCTCGAGCCGACGCTGGGCGGCATCAACCTCGAGGACATCAAGGCACCCGAGTGCTTCGAGATCGAGCGCCGCCTGCGCGACCGGCTGTCGATCCCGGTGTTCCACGACGACCAGCACGGCACGGCCATCATCTCGGCCGCGGCGATCCTCAACGGGCTCGAGCTCGTCGGCAAGGACATCGGCCGGGTCAAGCTCGCGGTGTCCGGTGCCGGCGCCGCCGCGATCGCCTGCCTCGACGTGCTCGTCGGCCTGGGCATCCGTCGCGAGAACGTCTTCATGGTCGACTCCAAGGGCGTGATCCACACCGGCCGCGAGAAGCTCGACGCCTCCAAGCAGCGCTACGCGCAGCAGACCGACGCACGCACGCTCGCCGACGTCTGCCGCGGCGCCGACGTGTTCCTCGGCTGCTCGGCGGCCGGCGTGCTGACGCAGGAGATGGTCGGCACGATGGCCGAGCGGCCGATCATCCTGGCGCTCGCCAATCCCGAGCCCGAGATCCGCCCCGAGCTCGCGCTCGCCGTGCGTCCCGACTGCATCATCGCGACCGGACGCTCGGACTATCCGAACCAGGTCAACAACGTCCTGTGCTTCCCGTACATCTTCCGCGGCGCGCTCGATGCCGGCGCCACGCGGATCACCGACGAGATGAAGCAGGCCTGCGTGCGCCAGATCGCCGACCTCGCCAAGGCGGAGATCTCCGACGAGGTGGCCGCGGCCTATGCCGGCCAGGAGCTGTCGTTCGGGCCCGACTACCTGATCCCGAAGCCCTTCGACAGCCGGCTGATCCTGCGCATCGCGCCCGCGGTCGCGCAGGCGGCGATGGACTCGGGCGTGGCCACCCGACCGATCGCCGACCTCGACGCGTACCGGCGCTCGCTGCAGCGCTTCGTCAGCCACACCGGCCTGTTCATGGCGCCGGTGTTCGCCGCCGCCCGCGCGCGCCCGGCGCGTGTCGTCTACGCCGAAGGCGAGGACGAGCGCGTGCTGCGCGCCGTGCAGGCCTCGATCGACGAGGGCCTGGTGTCGCGCGCCAGCCTGATCGGCCGCCCGTCGGTGATCGAGATGCGCTGCAAGCGCGCCGGCCTGCGGATCCGCCCGGGCACCGACTTCGAGGTCGTCGACCCCGAGGACGACGCGCGCTTTCGCGACTACTGGTCCGACTACCGCCACCTGATGGGCCGTCGCGGCGTCACGCCCGAGCTCGCCAAGGCGACGATCCGCCGCTCGGCCAGCACGCTGGCCTCGATGATGGTCCGCCGCGGCGATGCGGACGCGATGGTCTGCGGCCTCGTCGGCCGGTTCGACGACCACCTCTCGCGGGTGAAGGACGTCATCGGCATGGCGCGCGGCGCGAACTGCTTCGCGACGATGAACGCGCTGATGCTGCCCGAGCACACGCTGTTCCTGACCGACACGCTGGTCAACGACGAGCCGGACGCCGAGCAGCTTGCCGAGATCGCGCGGCTGGCGGTCGAGCAGATGCGCGCGTTCGCCGTCCATCCCAAGGTGGCGTTCGCCTCGCATTCGATGTTCGGCAGCAGCGACCGGCCGAGCGCGCGCCGCATGCGCGCCGCCGCGGCGCTGTTCCGCGCGCACCTGCCCGACGTGGAGTGCGACGGCGAGATGCACGGCGACGCCGCGCTGTCCGAGGAGGTGCGCCGCGAGTTCCTGCCCGAGTCCTCGCTCACCGGCACGGCGAACCTGCTGGTGATGCCGAACCTGGATGCCGCCAACATCCTGCTGAACGTGCTGAAGGTGACCGGCGGCAAGGGCATCACCGTCGGGCCGATCCTCCTCGGCGCGGCCCGTCCGGTGCACATCCTGACGCCGGCCGCGACGATGCGGCGGGTGCTGAACGCGACCGCGATCGCGGTCGCTCAGGCCGCGGGACGCGCCGCCGAGGCGGGCTGAGCGGCAGTCGGCCGGCCCGCCTGCGGGGCCGACCGGAGGCCGTCCGGGCGTACGCCCGGGCGGCCGGTCACTTCCTCGAGTCGCCGCCGCGCACGCCCGGCATCCCGGCGCCGCCCGACGGGGCGCCGCCGCCCTCGGAGGCCGGCGGCAGGCCGAGGTGGCGCGCCATCGAGCTCTCGAGCGTCTTGAGCTTCGGCTCGATGAGGCTGCGGGTCTCGCCGACCAGCTTCTCGCTCAGCGTGCGCTGCATGCCCGGCGCGAGCGTGTTGAAGCGCTTGATGACCGGCGACTCGAACCACTCGATCAGCTGCTTGAGCTCGGACTCGTTGAAGTTGGTCTCGAGTTCGGTGCCGATCACCGAGGGCGAGAGCTTGATCGCGCGCTCGCGCAGCAGCGGCACGGCCTCGTCGGTGTACTTCTTCAGGTCCGCGTCGATCGCCTTGGCGACCGACTCGCGCTTGTCCTGCGGCACGTTGCCGAACGCCTGGCGCGCGGCCAGCGTCAGCTGGATCGCCGGCTGCTCGGCCAGGCCCTTGGCCATCGCCTCGACGCCGGGCTGCTGCAGCTGCAGCAGCTTGTTGACCAGTTCCTTCTTGGACTGGGCGAATGCGGGCGTCACGGCGAGCGCGGCGGCGAGGCAGGCGGCGACGGCGTGTGAACGTCGGATCATCGGTGGGGCTCCATGGCGGACCGGGGCCCGCGTGTCGAGGCCGCAAGGGTACCAGCAGCCGGCCACGGGCC
>Ga0105105_10000329_pt1 | contig 21884 bp, 19 predicted proteins | sample PPLLaktember2015_4_FD_79108 | JGI IMG/M metagenome (GOLD analysis project Ga0105105, IMG submission 79108) | Freshwater sediment microbial communities from Prairie Pothole Lake near Jamestown, North Dakota, USA - PPLs Lake P8 Core (1) Depth... | ecosystem: Environmental > Aquatic > Freshwater >...
TGCTAACAGAGGACGAATCGTCTGGGCGTTCGCCCAACCCGTCTCCATCGCCAGGCCTAATGCAGTAAATGATGCTGTTCGTAACTGGCCCATGAACCGATCCATGTCAATATCAAGGACGTCTGGTCGGTAAATATCACCGTTTTCATAGACGGCGTTTAATTTCAATCCAAGTTCTATAGGGAAAATATCGAGACGAGAAAGCATTTGAGCAAGGTCCCGTGAAATCTTCTGACCTGCTTCGACAAGGACTTTATCACTTTTAATGATGACTTTTCCTTCTGCGATAGCAGCCGGGATTCCTGCTTTTTGAAGCTCTCCGACGATTGGACCTGGTTTGAAGGGGGTATCACCTGCGAGGACTTCGATATCATGAGCGGCGATCTCACCTCCTTTTGCAGGGGCGTTCTTCCTGGTCGCCTTAATCTCTTGAAACAGTGCAAACGGGTTGATATCGGTCGCGATGACAGCGGCTTGGCCGTGCACCTCGTTTTTCAAGGCACTGATACCTTTAATCTGACTTTCAGCGTCATCTAACGCCTTTAAAATCAACGTGTTCTTTGATGCACGGATCTGAGCTTTCGCCCTGATACCGCCTCGCATCTGCTGAAGCTGTGGAGCTGGAATACCTCCAATATCAATGATACCGATGATTTTATGGTGAGTCATCAGAGAAGTGATCTCCGAGACCTCCCCGTGTTTCCATGATGCGACATGCGCCATAACGTAACACCTTTATACTATTCGCATTGGCGGCCCCATGCTTGTTTTTACATACACTGAGCCGATATTCATTTTTCCGCGTTCAAGTTTTCCTTCAAGTCTTTTCAATATAGCATCTATGTTTTCTGCGATATGTTCTGTGTTCATCTCTTCTCGTCCAACCGTTGCATGGATGGTTTTTGTGGTCTTCGATCGAACCTTCACGGTTTTCCGCAGGTTCTTTGCAACACTGGTGATATCGATGGTTGGTGGTACTGGTTTTGGCATTTTCCCCCGAGGACCAAGGATGATACCAAGTGTTTTTCCAATCGTGGGCATTAATGGTGCCTCGGCGATGAAGAAATCATACTCATCTGCGATCTTTTTAAATTTTTTCTTATCTTTTGCGAGTTCTTCGATTTCCTCAGGTTTAATTAGCAAATCAACGTGATTTTTTGATTTCAGGGCAAGATCTCCACTGGCAAAGAGCGCAAGTTTCGCCTCTGTCCCGCGACCATGGGGGAGCATCACTTCATCTTCGATGCGGTTTTTCGCATCGTTCATATCGATGTTTTTGAGGTTTATGACGACGTCTACCGATTGTTTGAATTTTCGCTCAAGTTTTTTTGATTCTTCAATTGCTTTTTGAACTGCTTCTACAGTTTTACTGTCTGTCATGATTTATCATCGACGCTCTTAGGTATATTTGTTACTCCAGAGGGTAACGTAGTTCTCGGGAATAAGAATCTTATTTATAAAAGTTTGTGTCATAGAGATCATCGTCAATCAGAGGTGATTCTTTCAAGGATTAACGTAAAGACATCCTCAGGGTCACGGATTTTCCGTAGTTCCTTTTTCCCGATAATCGGGGTTCCTTCGAGGTTCTTTTTCTCGACATCCTTATCAGTAAAGACCACGGCATGTTTCTTTGTGATCTTCGAAATACTACTGATGAAATGAGCTTTTTCAGCAAGTTTTTTATTGTATTCCTGTACACAGGTGAGAAGGATTTTTTCCTTTTCTTTGCTAAGAGCCTGAAAGGGACAACGATCCATGGGGATGACGCGATAGCCGATGTCCTGGAGCAACGTGAATATCTCGGATTGTAGTTCTTTGGTATCCCCCTGGTCTTTTTTGTAGAATGGTAATTGTTTTGTTTCCATGAGCAGTGGTTTGAGTAAATCAATAGGCATGGTCACGGTCTGATCAAACATTTCCTCGATACGATCAGCGATATCGATTCGAGCGCTCATTCCATCCTCATACATCCGGACGGTGCGTCGTGTGACACGTACATGATGTGCAAAGCTGCCTAATGATATGTTTTTCTCCTGGCGTAATCGTCGTATTTTTTCCTGGTCGAGATTGACGTATAAACCCCCGGGGGCTGCATAGGCTCGCACCGGGATCTTCTCCAGTACATGGTTTTGTAATGTTTCTGCAGTCACTGTTTGGATGCCGAATCGGAAATACACCACATCATCTTCAAGGATGTTTATCCCGTTCTTTTCTCCAATCAGTAAGGGAGTCGCTTTGAGCAGATACGCTACTGCTCGTAGTTCATGGGCAACATCCTCTGATAATCCATCAATATTTGACAGGACTTTGAGTATAAGTAAGGTTTCTTCCCTTCGTGCCACTAGGTCGAAACCTGGGAGACGTAACGCGCATTGGTCTGAGACAGAAAAACCCGCGTTCCCCAAAAATTCTCTTATGTGGGTGAGTAGTTCGATTCTATCCATAGGTAATGAAGCTTAAAGTACGACCTCTCTAATAACGTTTTTGGTGAACAATCATCTGGATAGGCATTGACGACACCGACTCAGTGAATGGTGGATGCACCACGTATGTGGCACGGACCATCATGCAGAAAATCATGAAAGACTATGAAATCATCGGCTATCCCAGGCTCGTCCGTTTGAACCCTAATGTTCCCTGGAAGACCCGGGGAAATGGAGCCTTGTGTATCCACGTTGGGAACGCCTGCGGCAGCAAAAGACAGAAGATTGGTATGATAAACGGACAAGAGATGTTCTGTTCCTCTGCCCCTTTTACGGAGCTTACGAAAAACCAGCAGGAAGATATCGCGATGATTGTCAAAGAAACCGTTGAAACACAAGCCCGTGTTGATGATGAGAATACAAACCCAGGGTACGTTCTGCTCTCAAAGAGACCAAGTGATGAGTTTTATTGGAAGGTGGCGACAATGGTTGTATCTCTTGATGAGGTACACAGCCTCTTGCAGAAACACCATGCTATCTTTGAAGGTTACAAAAACTGTCGAGGTTTGATTGGAGCGACTGCTGCAGTCTGCTGGGAGCCAGGTGACAGAACCTTTGAGTTGATCGCCTATCGGTTGCAACAACGATGGGGAACGAAACGCATGGTTGATTCATTATCGGTGCAACGCATGGATGCGAATTGTCCTAGCACCTTTGACAACTATGATATGAGAAATCATCATAATCGTATCGTTCCGAACTCCCCCTGCCCGATCCTGTATGGTATACGGGGGAATAACCCAGACGATCTTGTAAATGCATCATCACAGGTTACATCTGAAATGATTGATAGTTGGTTAGTCTTTGAGACGAATCAAGGCACGGATGATCATCTTCAGAAAAAATCTATCATTCAAATCCAACCTTTTGAATCTGTTATCGTCCAAGGAACAGTTGTAGAAACTCCATTTACGATTCATGGTGGTCATGTTTTTTTCACGATACAAGATGACACCGGGATACTTCATTGCGCTGCATATGAACCAACAAAAGAATTCCGCTATATCATACGTGGACTTTTTATTGGAGATATCGTGGAAGTCTATGGAGGAATCCGTGATCGTCCACTGACTATTAATCTTGAAAAAATCTGCATCAAACACCTCACGTCGGTGATTGAAAAGATAGAAAACCCGGTATGTCAAAAGTGTGGGAAACACATGAAATCAAAAGGAGCGAATCAAGGCTACAAATGCATAAAGTGCAGGACAAGTAGTACCCATCCACGCATGCAACAAAAACCAAGGTCGATAACACCAGGTTTTTATGAAGTGCCTATCTGCGCCAGACGACATCTCAGTAAACCGCTGAAACGAATGATGCAACAGTCATAGATGACCGCTATCGAAACCTCAGATACTCCATGATAGAGATGCCTTCCACCGTTTCCATATGGCCGTCGACGACAATCGTCCCAGTGCATTGGACATGGTACCGCCAGTAATGAATAAAACCTAACATCTCGGAATGATCCACGCTGAAGACTTCCATATCGATGACAAGGAAAACATGCTCGGTGACGGTCTCAATGTTGAAAAACCATGGGACGCACTTGAAATGATCTAGGGCGATGTTGTCTGTTGAGAACCAGATGGTCTCTGATGGTATTTCGAGATATCCGCCATCTTTTGTATTTACGACCATTATCGGAAGTTGCGTCACCCGCGTCGTACGTATCTCAGCCCACGTGACGGTGTAGTTCGATGAGCTACAGGTTCCCCAGAACCATCCGAAATGCAATGCAATCCTCGGCCCGATCCCCCAGTTATGGTCATGATATCCGGTTCCTGTCACATTCATAGTCGAATTATTAATGGTGATGGTCCCGGTCACGTTTGCACGGGGGAGAACCACTGCCCACCAGTCACCTGTTTGCTGCTGCCGTTTCCAACCTTTTGTACATCCAACAAATTGCAATGAAACAGCACCCTCCGGAATGTTCAGAGTTACAGTATAGACAAAGCAATCTTTCAAAGCATCATACGTACCGAAAATGACCTGGTTACCTTCGATGAATACGGATGGGATATCAGAGGATGCTGAGAAGTCCCTGAGTAAATATTTCTCATAATTTTTAAGAAGAACCGATCCTTGATCATATAGAGTGAGTCGTGTTGTAACAATCCCTCTTGCGAAGATATTAAGGATTTGAACACCGAGAACGAGTGAGTACCCATTGTCAAGTTTTGCATCGAAATACCACCATTCAATGAAGGGAAGATTTCCTCGACCATGAAACGCATCATCTCGTAATGTAATGTCATCAATTGATGACGTATGGTAGTCGTGAGCGATGAGGTTGCCACCCGCAGGCATGGTTGTTAAAAACGTACAGAAAAGAACCATTGAAAGGACTCCGATCGTTCGCCTCATACGTATCATTGCCCCATTCACCTTTAGTATTTATATAGCTACCCTAATATTTATAGATGACGCTGCAAATATTGAACGTTGATATTGAAAACATCAGCGTAATACTTTTTAAGGGATGATTGCTTCTCTGTCTCGACCATCAGGATACGCGGGTGTAGTGTAGTCTGGTATCACTTAAGCTTGCCAAGCTTAAAACTCGGGTTCAAATCCCGGCGCCCGCACTTACCTTTTGAATTCCAATAGCATAATTCATTGATAATATAGTGTATGATACTAAAATAGGCAAGCAAACATTTTTTTTATTTATCTTACTTCAGATTCAAACAGCCTGAGTATCGCTCTTTTTTCGATAAATGTAATCATTTTAAGGCAACAGAACCTCATGGTGCTATTTTTAGTTGTGTCCTCAATTTATAGTACTCAGCAGGCTGTTATATGGTCGAAATCATATATCAAGACCGCGATGATTCCTTCTTATGAATCCCGCTCTATGAAGGTCACTCTCTTTTTGCAGTATACCTTACTTGCATAAATATCGGGATAAAGAGATGCCTATGCAAGCAGTAGTGCAAGTGCATATGCAGCGAGGTATCCGGTAGCGAATACTTTATTAAAAGAGGCTCTATTCGTTTTTTAGTGGGTATGATGGGATGCTGGAACAAACAACGATAGACCGCTCTATCGAGATTAAACGATCGGTTGCGATACGAGCACTTCGGCGGAGCAATATTCGACGGAAAGTGACAGAATATCTCGTTGAGATCAGTCCGAACTGCAGTTACACTTCTGAAATCGCCTATAGCATTGGTGCAACGTCATCAAACGTCATCGGTGCTTTACGAGGGATCGAAACACGATATCGTGAGGAAGAATCCCTCATCGGCCTGAACATGGTTGAAGAACGCTCTGGTGGGAAGAACGTCCGGCTCTATGGGGTTACTGATTTTGGTAAGGAAATCATTCAGACCATGAAGACACGACGATAAACATCAGCAATATTTTTGTATTGAGTTTCTGGAAATTTGAAAAAAAAAATTTTTAAAAAAAAAATAACAATAGGAAGGAAGAATAGAGGGGGGAAAAGAGGGTATAAAAATCTAAGATCTTCCTTTCCTAGTTGTCGTTAGAAAGGATATCGCATGGCCTTTTTATGAACATTTTTCGCAGATGAACATGTACAAGGATATGCACCTACGACGAAATGTATCTAATTGAGAACAGAGAGGATTTCTTCGCGGAGCTGCTCGATTCCCTCTCCAGTAGAACATGAGATCTTCCGATTCGCAGATCCTGTGTTTTTGATATCAACTTTGTTTTCAACGATGATAAATGGGACATCATCAAATAGTTTCTTGATGTTTTCCAGCATAAACATTTGTTCATCCATCTGATATCCGCTGGTTCCTGAGGGGTCAAAGATAAACACAATAAGGTCGGCAAGATGACGCAACGCGGCAATCGCCTGCTTCTCAATATTGTTCCGTTCTGCGAGAGGACGATCTAATAATCCTGGTGTGTCAATGATTTGATACTGTTTTTTCTCATACCGGACTTTTTTTTCCATATGGCCTACATATATCTGTTTTGTTGTAAACGGGTATTGGGCAATCTCTGGTTTTGCCGCTGATAGTTTTCTGATGAGTGATGATTTTCCCACGTTAGGATAACCTGCGATAACAACGGTCGGAACATCCTCAATGTCAGGAAACGTTCGTAGGATTTTTTGTGCATTGGAGAGGAATATGAGGTTTTTATCGATTTGTTTTACGATAGATGACACCCGGCCGTAGATTTCTTTTTGTTTTTGTTTCAAAAACTCGACATTGCCGGACTTTTTCAAAGCACTGCTCTGGGTTGAGTAGACCATCTCGACAGTCTTCCGAGCCCAGTCGACCGCACCAAGCGATTTCTTCAGTTTATTCGTATCAATCTTAATGTCAATGATCTCCTGATAAAACATGGGAAGTCTGTCGATTGATGGAAAGTTTTTCACATACGACTCCAAACGTGAGGTAAGATCATCAATGAATACTTCGGTACGTGCGATGACTATTTTTTTTATTTCGTAGCGTTTATCTCGATCATGGATCTGGATTTTCTTTGTCCGGCGGATCGATTGATCAAGGAGTTGTTTTGCATTAAGAATTGGAGGGATGTTTCTAAACATAAGTTTGAAAAGGTTTATGTGATACCTCTAAATTAAGCTGTTGGTACACCTATGGATGAAGGATTCATACTTGCAAACAAATTCAGACGAGTGATTTTTGACGAGCTCGTTGCAGGGGAAACAGATATTACCCGTATTGCGAAAAAAAACCGAATCATCCCAAGAGTGGCACAACGCATCATCGATGAGTTTATCACCGGAGGCATCGTCGAAAAAAAAGGAAATACGTACGTGTTTACGGATGAAGGGAAAAAACTTGTTGAAACAATCGGAAAATAAACAAGCAAGGGATAGAAAAAACCCCTTGAAACCATATCTGATGCAGACCCTCAAGGAACTTGCGTTGCTCGGGGCGGTTCATAACAGAATTGAGTTATCCTCCCATGAACTTGCAGAACAATTATACACGAGTCAACAGACTGCGTCACGGTATCTGCTTGAGCTGGACACTCAGGAGATGATCACAAGAGAACTGGGGGTGAAAAAACAGCTGATCCAGATTACCGGACGGGGAGCTGAGGCGCTGGAAAATGAATATCTCTCCTACAAACAGATCTTTGATTTGACGAACAAGGTCGTGTTCAGAGGAAAGCTGGTTTCAGGGATGGGTGAGGGAAAATATTACACAGGGCACAAAGGTTATGCAGATCAATTTGAGAAACGACTCGGATTTGTCGCTTACCCGGGAACCTTGAATGTGGAGATTGAATATATAGAACGCAATAAGATACGCTTGCTTCGAAGCTACGGTGGTATCGAGATCAATGAGTTTCAAGCAGAGAATCGAACGTTTGGAGGCGTGGTCTGTTTCAAGGCAACAATCAATGGACGGAAAGGAGCGATTGTGCTGCCGAAACGGAGCCATTATGCAACGGTTCTTGAATGTATCTCCCCAGATAATTTACGCCAAACGCTTCAGTTGCACGATGGCGATGTTGTCGAAGTGGTTGTCTCCCTTCAATAAAACAGATGAGGTGCTATGAAAAATCAGTCCGTTGCTGATACCTTGTTCATGATTGCGGATTTGTTGGACTTAAAAGGGGATCTTTTCTTTAAGACTCGGGCGTACCGCATGGCAGCACAAACCATTGAAGCTCTTGATGACGACATCGAAAAAATTGTTCATCAAGGCACCTTAGAATCAATTCCCGGTATCGGGGAAGCTTTAGCAAAAAAGATTACAGAACTCGTTAAAACCGGTAGACTTGAGTACCTCGAACGGTTGAAAAAGGAAGTCCCGACCGGTCTGATTGACCTTCTTGGCATCCCGGGCCTTGGGCCAAAGAAGGTTGCAGCTTTATACAAAAACCTGGGGATCACCAGTATCCAAAACCTCCGAAACGCAGCTAGCAATGGAGAACTTCGAACGCTTGAGGGATTTGGCGAGATCACTGAACGAAATATCCTGCGTGGGATTCAACTGCTGGAAAAAACAAGCGGCAGGGTCCTGCTGAACGTCGCTTATGAGGATGGAAATCGATATCTGAGTTATCTAAAGAAAAACAAAAAGATAAAAAAAATTAACATCGCCGGTAGCTTGCGACGGATGAAAGAAACCATCGGGGACCTAGATATACTTGCCTTGTCGAACGACCCTGAGACGGTCATGGACCATTTCGTACAATATCCTGAGGTTGCCGAAATCCTCGCAAAAGGATCAACTAAATCAAGTGTGTTGTTACACGACCAGCTCCAGGTGGACCTTCGCGTCGTCGAGGAAAAAAGCTATGGAGCCGCGCTCCAATACTTCACCGGCTCAAAGGAACATAATGTCACATTACGTGGATTGGCAATCAAAAAAGGATTCAAGCTGAACGAATACGGGTTGTTTGACAAAAACACAGAGAAATACATCTCAGGAAAAACCGAAGAAGAAATCTATAAGAAAATCGGGATGCACTACATAGAACCAGAACTACGGGAGAACCGCGGTGAATTCGATGCAGCGAAAAACAACACTTTACCGAGACTCGTCAAGCACGATGAAATCATCGGTGATTTCCATGTTCATTCGCTCTGGAGCGATGGGAGCGACTCCATTGAAACCATCGCAGCTGTCGCACACCAACGCAGATACAAATTCATCGGGATAACCGACCATTCACAGTCTCTTAAAATCGCGAACGGTCTGACCGAAGAACGATTACAGAAAAAAATAAACGATATAAATAAAATAAGCAAGAAATTCCCTGATCTGCGGATCTTCTGTGGGACGGAGTGTGATATAAAAACAGATGGGACGTTGGATTACAGCAAAAAAATATTACAACAATTTGATTTCGTGTATATTGCGATTCACACCGCATTCAAAATGGACAAAGAAACCATGACCAAACGAATCATCAGAGCAATGGACAATGAAGAAGTCAATTTCCTGGCTCATCCAACAGGAAGACTCATCGGCAAAAGAGATCCCTACGAGGTTGATATCGAACAAATCATCGACGCGGCCAGAGAAACAAACACCCGCATTGAGATAAACTCGTTCCCAGACCGCCTGGACCTTGATGATGTTCATATAAAACAAGCCAAAGACCATACGGTATTCTTTGTCCTTGGCACCGATTCACACAGCATCAATCATCTTGATTTCATGAGATTTGGAGTCGCAACCGCCCGAAGAGGCTGGCTTGAGAAAAAAGACATCCTGAATACCTCATCAGTCCAAGAAATTGAAAAAATAATTGGCACGTGAACCAATGAATAAAAATGACGCGAAAAAACAGATACAAAGACTTCGTGATGAAATCAACTACCATAACTATCAATACTATGTTGAAAACAACCCGGTCATCTCAGATTACGAATATGACATGCTGTTAAAAAAACTCGAAGCTTTAGAAACTCAGCATCCAGACCTCATCACCTCTGATTCCCCGACACAACGTATCGGAGGAGAACCGCTCAAAGGATTTACCACCGTAGAGCACAAAATACCGATGCTTTCACTGGATAACGCCTATTCCCATGATGAACTCAGAGAATTTGACGAACGGGTCAAAAAGAACATTACAGATGTTGAATATATCTGCGAACCGAAAATCGACGGGGTCAGCATCGCCCTTATCTACGAAAACGGAATCTTCATACGAGGAGCGACCAGAGGCGACGGGATAAAAGGCGATGACATCACCTCGAATCTTCGGACAATCCGGAGTATCCCTCTCCGTTTACAAGGATTGGACATTCAAAACGCTGAGGTACGCGGCGAGGTATACTTCCCGATTTCATCGTTTAAAAAATTCAATAAAGAACAGGAGAAAAAAGAAGAACAGGTGTTCGCCAACCCACGCAATGCTGCAGCTGGATCACTCCGACAGCTGGACCCCCGCATCGTCGCATCACGACCGTTAGACACCTATCTGTACTATATCTCGCATTCTGATAAAGATTTTAAAAGCCAAGAAAAATCCCTTGAGACATTACGGGCAGCTGGGTTTCGCGTTAACCCCTTGATTGAAAAAGCCTCGTCAATAGAAGATGCGATCTCCTACTGCAAGACCCTGGAGGCAAAACGTGAGACGCTTGATTATGAAATCGACGGGGTTGTTTTAAAGGTAAACTCTTTCGAGCAACAACGAAAGTTAGGTTCGACCATTAAACACCCACGATGGGCGATTGCGTTTAAATTCACCGCAAAACAAGCAACCACCCGACTCAAAGACATCGTGATACAGGTAGGACGAACTGGAACGTTAACACCAGTCGCAATCCTCGAACCCATCCAAGTCGGCGGAGTGACTGTCTCCCGGGCGACTCTCCATAACTTTGATGAATTGAAACGCAAAGACATCAGGATCGGTGACAGGGTATTAGTCGAACGCAGCGGCGATGTGATTCCCCAGGTGGTAAAAAGCATCAGTGAAAAAAGGACAGGCGAAGAAAAAGCTCGCGCGATCCCACGAAAATGCCCGGTGTGCGGATCAGATGTTATCAGAACCCTAGATGAGGTTGCTGTCCGTTGTCCAAACAAACAATGCCCAGCACGGCTGAAATGGCGCATCGAATATTTTGCGTCACGCGATGCGATGGACATCGACCACCTCGGTGGACAAACCATCGATAAACTTATTGAAAAAGGACTCATCGACACCATCGCAGATGTCTATTCTCTTACAGAAAAAGACCTACTGAGCCTTGAAGGATTCAAAGAAAAATCAGTTAAAAACCTGCTTGACTCAATTGAAAAAAGCAAACAACAAGGGTTAGCACGATTGATTTATGGATTGGGGATCCGTCATGTGGGAAAATACGCATCCCAGCTCCTCGCAACCCAATATAGCAGCATTGATGAGCTAGCAAAAAAGACAGCAGAGGAATTCATCCAGATCCATGGACTTGGCGAAAAGACAGCAGAGGCAATAGCCACCTTCTTTGCAACCGAGGAAAATATCGAATTAATCAACAAATTAAAGGATATCGGGATACGAACAAAGGAAACAAAAAAAGAAGGAATACTCTCAGGAAAAAAGTTCGTGTTCACCGGGGGGCTCACCTCGTTATCCAGACCTGACGCTTCAGACTTGGTGATGAAAAATGGTGGGATGGTTGCCTCCGCGATTGGAAAAGACATTGATTATGTCGTCGTCGGCACAGACCCTGGCTCCAAATACGAAAAAGCAAAAAAACTTGGATTAACCATCATTGATGAAAACGAGTTTAAAAAAATAGTTGGAGTACTGTAATTATGGGAGAATGTAATATTCAAAAAAACAAGAATGCTTGTAATTGTACTTATCCCTGTAGCAGGAAAGGGATCTGTTGCGAATGTCTTAGCTATCATAGGAACAGAGACGAACTCCCCGCATGTTTTTTTCCAGAGGGAATTGAAGGAACGTATGATCGAAGCGTGGAGAATTTCATCCAGATATATCAGGCCAAAAAGAAGTGATAAAAACCTGGATTTCTTTGAAAAAGAACCCTTCTATGATGTTTCTGTATTTTAAGATTATAACCTAGACGAAGACGAATAGAAAAACACTTTTTTAAGATAGAAGGGAATTAGTATAGAACGTAAGGCTTATATCCAATGACATTATAACGGTGAGCGAGGAAGGTAAAATATATGGCAATTGGGTTTGTCCTGATAAGTGCCGCTCCCGCACATGAACATGAGGTCTACAACAAACTATCAAAGGTACCACAGATAATCGAACTCCATCCATTATTTGGAGAATACGATCTCATCGCAAAAATAGAAGCAGATGATTTTGAAAGTCTCGGAGACATTGTGGTAAATAAAATTAGAACTATCGAAGGTGTAATCGACACAAAAACGCTAACGGGAACGAAGTTTTAAGGAGTGAAAAAGATATGGAAGGATTAGTACAATATTTTCTAAGCATGATGACGCTGGTGTTTGCAATAGCAAGTGTAATCGCAGGAATTTTTACCGCTTATTTCGGCTCAGGTAAAAGCAGAGCTGTTGGAGCGATTTTAATCATTATCGGACTTATCGTTGGAGTCATCTTCCTCTGGGGCGCGAACCTGCTAGGTTTCATGGGAACTCCAATGGACCTGTTGGACTTTTCAGGGACGATAGTGAATGGGATTATCGCGGTGATTGGTGCTGTTGTTGGAGCGCTGATTGCTCTTGGTATCTTCCTGCTTGCTATCATGAAAGCATAGCTAAAGCATCTCTAAAAAAAATCGATGTACCCTGAGATCATCGGTAAGCTCAGGGTGAAACGATAACGCCAGGTAGTTCTTCTGCCTGGCCAAAACTATTTTTTTCCCCATGGTTGCAAGTATCTCACAGTCTCCCCATATTTTTGTGATGATAGGCGCTCGGATAAACACGGCATGATACGAGCGGGTAAATCCTTTTATCGATAATGATCGTTCAAAGGATTCTTTTTGTCGGCCAAATGCGTTGCGCTCAACCTGCATGTCCATTGCGTCTAAGAGTTTGACATCTGCCTTGGAATCCGTTATTTCTTTGGCAAGCAAAACACATCCTGCGCAGGTGCCCATAAGCCCAATGTCATTGTGGTTCATCCGTTCACGGATGACATCAAACATCCCTGAATTGACTAAAACACGAGAAATCGTTGTACTCTCCCCGCCAGGGATAATCAGTGCGTCGCATGCATCGATATCACGCGGTTGTCGAACCAATAGCGCCTGGCCTTTCTTTTTTCCTTCTTGAAAAACACGGCTCATGGATACAAGATGCTCAGAAACCGCTCCTTGAAGAGATAAAACACCGATTGTGACTATTCCTACCAGCCTCGTTCCTGCAGAAGTTGTTCTTTTGGAATTGTACCTATTTCAATACCAAGCATCGCATCACCAAGATTCTTGCTGACTTCTGCAATCTTGCCTGGTTCATCATAATGAGCGACTGCTTCTACGATTGCCTTTGCTCGTTTTTCAGGGTTCTTTGATTTGAAGATCCCTGATCCGACGAAGACGCCATCGCTGCCTAGTTGCATCATGATCGCCGCGTCTGCGGGGGTTGCAACTCCGCCTGCTGCGAAATTGACAACGGGGAGTCGTTGCAGTTGTTTAATTTCTTTTAAAATTTCATAGAGTTCCTTTTTCAAAGTGCCATAAGTTGAAGAGCCGAACACGACGGTTTTTTCATCAACGTTTTGATTGGTTAATGTTTTAAATGATGTGACATAACTTTGACAATACTCTTCAGCTACTTTCTGTATTTTTGCTGTCTGCATGGTTTTCAGAGTCGTAGTCATACATGTTACCATCCGCTGGTGTCGTACAGCTTCAATGATATTACCGGTGCCTGCTTCCCCTTTGGTTCGAATCATTGCTGCACCTTCCCAGATACGTCTGGTTGCCTCACCTAAGTTTCGACAGCCACAGACAAACGGAATAGTAAAGATACGTTTGTCGATATGGTAAAATGGATCTGCAGGGGTCAGTACTTCAGATTCATCGATCATATCAACTCCAAGTGCCTCTAATGCTTGTGCTTCAACGAAATGACCGATTCTTGCTTTTGCCATCACCGGTATACTAACTGTGTTGATGATCTCATTTATGATAGTAGGGTCTGCCATACGTGCGACACCCCCATGAGCCCGGATATCAGCAGGAACTCTCTCGAGAGCCATTACAGCCACGGCGCCACTTTTCTCCGCTATTTTTGCTTGTTCTGCGGTAGTGACGTCCATGATAACCCCGCCTTTCTGCATCTTAGCAAATCCTTTTTTTACGAGATCAGTCCCGTGTCGTAGTTTGGTTATATCTAATTCCTTCATAGTTCCTACCCTAAGAAATCCTCAATTTAAAAGGGGATATCAAATTCCCTTTATTAAGAACTACGGTGGTACATAAATCTAGTGGTGTAACACATTTTAAGGTAGAAAAAAGGAAAAAAAGACAGACTACTGAGCTGTCTTTACCAGGGGTTTTTTATATTCACCGTTCACAATTTTATGGTGTAGGAACGCATCGTAAGCAGCGAGATCAAAATGTCCATGACCACTGTTGCTAAAGACAATGATTTTCTTTTCGTTTTTTTTCTTGCACATCTGTGCAAAATCAATTGCTGCTCGTACGGCGTGTGCTGATTCCGGTGCTACAATCAAACCTTCTGTTTGTGCAAACATCATTGCTGCCTCAAATACCTCTTGTTGATTGTATGCTAACGCGTCCATGTATCCTTCTTTGGTGAGTTTGGAATGCAACGGTGAATCACCATGATATCGTAATCCACCTGCGTGTATAGCAGAGGGGACAAAATCATGACCGAGTGTATACATTTTTAAAAGGGGTGTGAGACCAACAGAATCACCATAATCGTATCTATATTCACCTGCGGTGAGAGAAGGACAGGCGAGTGGCTCAACTGAGATGATCTTCAAGTCTGGTTTTTTCCCCAGGATTTTGTCACGCACGAAAGGGAAGCTTGCTCCAGAAAAATTGCTTCCACCACCGACACATCCACAGACGATATCAGGGTATTTATCGATGAGTTCGAACTGTTTCTTGATTTCTAAGCCAATCACGGTTTGATGTAACACTACATGATTGAGCACAGAACCAAGCGCATAGTTTGTGTTATCATGTGTTGCTGCATCCTCTACTGCTTCACTGATGGAAATCCCCAGACTCCCGGAGGTTTGTGGGTCTTTTTTGAGTGTTTCTCTACCGGCATTAGTAAGTGTTGTTGGGCTAGGGAAGACTTCAGCACCCCATGTTTCCATAAGGATTCGTCGATATGGTTTTTGTTCGTAACTGCATTTCACCATATAGACGCGACATTTGATTCCAAAAAGCTGGGTGCTGAACGCAAGGGCTGATCCCCATTGTCCGGCTCCGGTTTCAGTAACGATTCGTTCGATGCCTGCTTTTTTGTTGTAGTATGCTTGTGCGACCGCAGAGTTAGTTTTATGACTCCCCGCGGGGCTGACACCTTCCCATTTGTAATAGATTTCGGCTGGTGTTTTGAGCGCTTTTTCGAGTCGTTGTGCACGATAGAGTGGAGATGGTCTCCAGATACGGTAGATATCTCTAACCTCTGATGGAATTGAAATGTATCGGTCTTTGCTTACTTCTTGTTTGATAAGTTCCATAGGGAAGATTGCTTTGAGATCATCAGGGCTGATGGGTTGTCTGGTTTGTGGGTGCAGTGGTGGGTCAAGGGGAGTTTTGAGATCTGCTTGTATATTGTACCATTTTTTTGGAATGTCATTTTCGTCAAGGAGGATTTTTGTTCGTTTCATAGTAAATATTAATTGTGTGGTTGGTATATTAATTTTTCTAAATTTGTACGTCAATGTATAATTTTATACATCATAGGATGAAAAAAGATGAAAACAAAGGATATTTAAACTCAAGTAAAGTACAATTTTGTACTATGTGGAAACAAATTGAACATTACTTCAATAATTATCCCCAACGAAAAAAAATCGCACAAAAAATGATGGAATACGGCATACAAATCCATAACAACACCTTCCGCTGCGGCCAAATCGAACTCTCAGACTCAAAAATCGCCAGAGCATTTCAAGTCGATAGACGAGCAGTCACCGCAACCAGAGACGTCATCAAAAAAGAACCCAAGCTTCTCAAAATATTCTCGAACCTCACACCAACCTGCCATCTCAAAGACGTCGCACCCCACATGCACTGGGGCGTCATCGAAATCATCCCCGTAGACCCCAGCATGCCAGGAATCCTTGCCGAAGTAGCAACCATCATCGCGACCAACAACATCAGCATCAGACAAGCCATCGTCGATGACTTCGAGTTCACAGAAGAACCAAGAGTCTTCATCATCACAGAAAAACAAATACCAGGGACACTTCTGACAACAATCAGAAACGCTAAAGGGGTAAAAGCAGTACTCATTTACTAAAAAAAAAAAAAAGGAAAAGAATTTTTTTAAGCGATGGTTACATCCTTACACAGATAGACATCCTGAATCGCATGAAGAAGCTTCACACCATCCTCAAACGGTTTCTGAAACGCCTTTCTCCCAGAAATCAAACCGGTGCCACCCGCACGTTTGTTAATGACCGCAGTCCGTACCGCTTGACCAAAATCATCCTTCCCAGAGGCACCACCAGAGTTAATCAATCCAACACGCCCCATATAGCAATGAGCGACCTGATACCTTGTTAAATCAATCAGATGATCCGAAGAAAGCTCCGTATACGCCTTCTCATTGATTTTCCCATATTTCACCCCACCTCGATTCAACGCCAGATACCCACCCGTAACATCAGGTAGTTTCTGCTTGATAATATCCGCTTCAATGGTCACTCCAAGATGATTCGCCTGACCAGTAAGATCCGCAGCAGCATGGTAATCCTTTCCATCCACCTTAAACGCTGAGTTCCGTAAATAACACCACAGGATTGTTGCCATCCCAAGTTCATGGGCATATTTAAAGGCTTGACTGACTTCCTGGATTTGACGCGTCGATTCATCAGAACCAAAATAAATAGTACACCCCACTGCAGCAGCACCCATCTCCCAAGCCTGCTCAACACCAGCAAACATAATCTGATCATACTTGTTTGGATACGTGAGCAACTCGTTATGATTTAACTTGACAACGAAGGGAATCTTATGGGCATATTTCCGGGAAACCGCACCCAGGACGCCCAGGGTTGACGCAACAGCATTACAGCCACCCTCGATAGCTAGTTTTACGATATTTTCCGGGTCAAAATACATTGGGTTTGGTGCAAAGGATGCTGCAGCTGAATGTTCAATACCCTGGTCGACCGGTAAGATCGAGAGATACCCGGTTCCTGCTAACCTACCATGAGAAAACAAGGATTGTAAGTTGCGAAGCACAGGGTTTGATCGGTCAGTATCAAGAAACGTCTGATCAAGAAAATCCGGTCCCGGAAGATGCAACGAGTCTTTTTGAATTTTCATACATGTATGATTCAGCAGATTGTCGGCATCAGCACCTAAATACCCTCGAATTGAATCAATATTTCCTCTCATAGTTACTCCAACTTCCTCATATTGTGACAAGAACGGTTCACCTCACAATAAACATGAGAATATCGTATGGCACATAAAACTTTCTGCGGAGAAAAAATAAAAAAAAAAGGATGAGGGACTACGAGATGAGAAGGTTCCCTTCTTCGAATCGTTTACTGAGTTTTTGTAACATATCCTTTGTCATATCAGGTAGCTTATACTTTGGTTTCCAGCCCCATTCCTTTCGTGCAGATCTATCGTCGATGGAGCGAGGCCATGAATCAGCAATCGCTTGTCGGAAATCTGGTTTATACTCACAGGTAAACTCAGGGATATGCTGAGCAATCTCATGAGCAAGTTCTTCAGCGGAAAAGCTCATGGAAGCAAAATTGAAATCACAGTGATGTTTCAATTTGGTCACATCAGCATCCATTAAATCAAGTGTTCCCTTTAAACAATCAGGCATATACATCATAGGAAGCATTGTGTCTGCTCGTAAAAAACAGGTGTATCTCTTCTGCTTAATCGCTTCATAAAAGATTTCTACCGCATAATCTGTAGTTCCCCCACCAGGGAGAGTCTCACTACTGATGATACCAGGATATCGTATCCCACGGACATCGAGATTGAATCGTTTTACGTAATAATCGCCAAGCAACTCGCCAGCGACCTTTGTAACCCCATACATAGTTTTTGGCCGCAGGATTGTCTCCTGAGGTGTGTTGTCCCGAGGTGTTTCCGGACCAAATACTGCAATCGAACTAGGAACAAACACTCGTACCATGCTGTGTTCCCGTGCGACCTCCAAACAATTATACAATCCGTTGATATTGACATCCCAAGCAAGCAGAGGTTTTTCTTCCCCAACTGCAGAGAGAATCGCAGCCATGTTATAGATGGTGTCGATATCATAGTCTTTTACAACTTTCTCAATGGTTTCTCTTTTACAGATATCGATGTACTCAAAAGGACCCGAGTTAAGAAGTGTTTCACTTGGTTTGGTTTTTCGCCCAGTTGCAAGCACGTTGTCGTTTCCAAATTTTTTCCGTAGCATCGCCGTGAGCTCTGAACCAATCTGCCCGACGGCACCAGTCACCAAAATTTTTTTCATACGTTCTTGTGCCATACTTGCGTAACCCCCAAAGTATTTTCTTTGACTGGTATCATTATTTCCTATAGATACTTTACTGTTCGCCGGTGTACTCGGAATCAGTTTTGATACCGTCTAATTGTTTAGGACGCCCGGGAGAAATAATATATCCTTTTCTTTTTTTCCTCCAATTCGCCCATCGAGCCAGCACCAAGGGTAAAATCAAGATGGAAGTGATAAACGCGTAAACTAGGGTAATAGCGGTGATGATACCAAACTGCTGTTCAGGAGGAATAGGAGCAAACGCAAGGACACCAAAACCAAACATGGATGAGAGAGCAGCAATAAGCACAGCGCTCCCCGTCCGTGAGATCGTCTCCGTGACCGCTTTTGTGACATCTCCTGTTTGATCAGCGACTAGGCGAAATCGTTCCGTTATATAACAGGCATAGTCAATACCAACCCCGATGGTGATACAGGTGACGGTGATCGTTAAAATGTTCAATGTATATCCGATGAAATACATGCTCCCCAGCACCCATATAATTGAAATGGTGACTGGGATCATCGCAATCAAGCCAAGCACAGGGTCGCGATAAATAAGAGTCAGCATAATCGCTGCAAGAACAAAGCAAATGCCGGTAGATAGAATCTGGCTTTCCGTCATATTCTTCAGAATGGACAAGGTGATGAGCAGATTACCAGTGATAATGGATGTTGTATCCCCAAACTCTGATAAATCATCATTTAATTCCGTATTCAGCTGTTCAAACTGTTCAGTCATATCATCGCTACTTGAACCAAGATCGACATAGACACGCAGAATCGTTGCGGTATACTCATTTCCATCTTTACGAAGCAACCCAGCGACTTGCATCTCGTATTCAACACTCGTAGAGAGGTAATCATACGCCACCTGGACGTCAGCATCAGTACGCGGTACGTTTGTTGCTTCATCGATATTGAACAACTCGACAAGCGAATGGTTATTTGCCACTGCCTGTTGTATGATGGTAAAAATACTTTCTGTCTTCGTACTACCATCAGGTCTTCGAGCAACATAGAGGTCGTCGTTCATCTTTTCATGTGTAGACCGTAGACCTTGTACTGTTTGGACGGTCGCCACATTTCCTTCGATAAGGATATACTCTTGATCTTGACTGGAGAAGGGGAAATCCTCACCAATCTGAGAAAAGAGCTGAATCGCAGGATTATCCTGTGGAATAAATTGATTCATGCTAAAGCCAGATTTCAATTGGGTCACCGCAGTCCCCATGACCAGACATATGAGTATGGTGACCAGGAACACTTTCTTCTCATGACGAAGCAGTACACGCGCAACCCGACCCATAATCATGGTCATTGAAGAGGTTTGATCTTTGGATGTCACACGAACAGCCGCTTTTCTTCGATCGAGAATGTATCGGAGGGCGACCAGCAACGTTAAGGTGATGATAAAGGTATAGCTAATACCAATCGCAAGAAAAACACCAAAATCCCTTACCGGAGGAAGCGTTGCACTGAGGAAGGAAAGAAACGCGACAAATGTAGTAAACCATGCTAAAAAAATCGCAATCCCAACTTCTTTTACGGAAAGACGGATCGCCTCTGCAGGTGTTCGTCCTTTGTTTATCTCTGTTCGATAGTTAAACAGAAGATTAACGGAGTACTCAACCCCTAAACCGATATTGAGTGGAAGAAGGGCAACTGCGATGATGTTAAATGAGATTCCAAGCAGAGCCATCGTACCAAACAACCAAACACAGGAAAAAGCAAATACTAGAATGGGGAGAAGGAAATACGACGGTTTTCGAAAAGCGATAAACAGGATGCAAAGAATGATGATGAAGATGGCTGGTCCGATAATCATCATGGCATCCATTGCGACATCGTTTATCTGAGTAGTTACAATTCCTTCCCCGGTTGCTTGAATGGAGATACTCGTGCATTGTGTATCCAGTTCATTGATTTTATTGACGATGTTGGCGTTGACTTTTGCCAGTTCCTCCGCATCACCACTTTGCAAATTCAGCTGCACAATACATAGACTCGCATGTGAGGTGTTTTTCTCTGTATATTCCGTAGATATGAACGATAAGGCATTGACCCGCAACTCAATAAACAATTGTGGGATCAAGGGATAGATTGTCGTCGATACACCTGCATCTGGTGCTCGATCAGCCTGGGTCCAGAGTGGTTGAATAGAAGGCAATGAGAACGTAGATGGAAGAAAACCAGCACCCGTCATATCCTCTGAAAGACCGGAGAAATCATCCAGATCGATATCGAATCTCTGAAGCATCCTTGAGACAAGAGATCCCAAGATAGGCCTTGATTGCAGTCGCTGGAGACGATCAAAGAGATAACTTGTGTTAATGACAATATGTCCACCAGGTCGATGCAGCACGGGGGTCTGATAATAGCGGACTCCTGCAGAGAAATTCGTTAATTTCGTAGGCAGCTCAAAGGAACCATATTGAAGAGCGATACCGTACCCGCTGAGTTCCTTTCGTGAGACAATGACGTTAATCCGATTTGTCTCTGAATCAAAGGTGATATTCCCGGTCTGAAGCTGAAGAGGGAAAAACATCTCTTGTCCAGGGGGTCTAAGCCAGAGGTACGCTGTTTTTTTATACGATGTGAGTTCATGATTTCTGATATTTTGTATAAATTGTTTGATATTTCCCAAAAGTCCGTTTCCGATTTCCCAGCGTGGAACAGTTGGTTCAATCCGTGCAGCAATCTGATAGCCGATATCGTATTCAGAGGGGAGTAACGAGTTCTTAAAGTCAAGATACCATTCCATCGTACTGACTTTGGAAAACGGTGGTTTTAGATTAGACGAAAAATCTTTTAGGGAATAAACTTCGAAGGAAAAGGTAAGTGTCTTGTTGTCTTTAATAATGTCGCAGTTTTTGATATCAGCACTATCGACTGTCCTTCCGCTCGAACGCAGGAATGACCGTTGATAATCAACTGGTTCATTAGGGTCATCGGTTTGGAAAAGGGTCATGTTTCCTGAGGCGGGTGGATTGAGAAGATCACGAATTGCAATTGTCAGTTGTTCATCGCTGCAATCTTCCACAGTTTTATTGAATTCCATCTGGCATACCGGGCCAAGAAAAGTGAATATGGATATTGTACTGTTGACTTCGGGCATCGTCATAAGTTCTTTTTGAAGCTTGTATTGATCTCGGAGTGCTTGGACGCTGATGATGCTCTCTGCTTGTTCTTTTTGTATGTAAAGAATAATTGTTTGTGAGCTCATTCCAAAATAATCAGCGATCCGTTCGTTTGCTCGTACTTGTTCATTGTCTGGGGCGAAATCCTCAAAGTTTGTTTTAAATGTCAGCGAGGGAATAAA
>Ga0105105_10000330_pt1 | contig 21805 bp, 17 predicted proteins | sample PPLLaktember2015_4_FD_79108 | JGI IMG/M metagenome (GOLD analysis project Ga0105105, IMG submission 79108) | Freshwater sediment microbial communities from Prairie Pothole Lake near Jamestown, North Dakota, USA - PPLs Lake P8 Core (1) Depth... | ecosystem: Environmental > Aquatic > Freshwater >...
CTTCGACCAGAGCAAATTTGATTTAATATATCACCGGTTACTGGCCTATATCCAGGGGAAAAATCTTTATATTCAGGACTGTTATGCCGGGGCCGACCCCCGCTTTCGTCTGCCGATTCGGGTAATTAATGAAACGGCCTGGCATAATTTATTTGCCCGCAATATGTTTTTAAGGATATACGATAAGACGGAATTGGCCGCCTTCGAGCCTCAATTTACGGTAATTCACATGCCCCATTTTCATGCCCTGCCCGAACTGGACGGGACCAATTCGGAGGCCTTTATTATTCTGAATTTCGGGCGTCGCCTGGTTTTAATAGGCGGGACGATGTATGCGGGAGAAATAAAAAAGTCCATTTTTACGGCCATGAATTATCTGCTTCCGCAGAAAAATGTTTTGTCCATGCATTGTTCGGCCAATATGGGAGCTGACGGCGATACGGCCATCTTTTTTGGGTTGTCGGGAACGGGCAAAACGACCTTGTCGACCGATCCGGAGCGACAACTTATCGGCGATGACGAGCATGGCTGGAGCGACGAAGGCGTTTTCAATTTCGAAGGGGGATGCTACGCCAAAGTCATAAATCTTTCTCCTGAAGGAGAACCGGATATTTATGAAACAACCCGGAAGTTCGGGACCGTTCTGGAAAATGTCGGACTGGATATCGAATCGCGGCATATAGATCTCGATGATAACAGCCTGACCGAAAATACCCGGGCGGCTTATCCCATTTCGCATATCAAGAATATTGTTCCCGAAGGCCGGGGAGGGCATCCACGAAATGTAATCTTTTTAACCGCTGACGCATTTGGGGTTCTGCCTCCCGTGGCCCGGTTGACCAAGGAAAATGCCCAGAAATATTTCCTGATAGGCTACACGGCTAAACTGGCCGGTACGGAAATGGGTATTGCCGAGCCCAAGGCGGCTTTCTCGGCCTGTTTCGGGGCGCCATTTATGGCGCTGGAGCCGTCGGTTTATGCCCGACTTCTGGCCGAAAAGGTACAAAAGTATAACTCCGATGTTTGGCTGGTTAATACCGGCTGGGTAAATGGGCCGTATGGGATCGGGAAAAGGATATCTATCCAGGCCACCCGGGCGATAATCAGGGCCATACTCAACGGCAAGTTGAAAACGATGCCTTTCAGGAAGGAAAAGATCTTCGGCCTGGAGGTCCCGGAAACCTGCCCGGATATCCCCGGCGAAATTCTCGACCCGGCTCATGGCTGGCAAGACAAAGATAAATACAGGGCCGAAGCGGAGAAACTTGCCAAACGGTTTGAAGAAATTTATCTTGATTATAATCGAGACAGCAGTAAGGCAAAGGCAACAATTTCAGAATAAGATAGAGGGAAAAAATGGCTGGAAAGATGCGCTTGGGAGTCTTAACCGGCGGCGGGGATTGTCCGGGATTGAACGCCGTCATTCGGGCCGTGGTTAAAACCGCCATCAATGTTTATGATATGGAAGTTGTCGGGTTCCTGGACGGCTACGAAGGCTTAATTCAAAACCGCTACCGTAAATTGACTTCATCCGATGTTTCCGGCATTTTGACGCAGGGGGGAACGATTCTGGGGACTTCGAACCGAGCCGATCCTTTCCGTTATCCCGTTTTGCAGGAGAATGACTATATCTATCTGGACCGGTCTTCGGAGACGGTCCAGAATTATGAGCGCCTGGGTTTGAATGTCCTGGTGGCCATAGGGGGTGACGGTACCATGGCCGCTTCTCACAGGATGGCCCAGAAGGGGTTGAATATTGTGGGCGTGCCCAAGACCATCGACAATGATCTTTGGGGCACCGAGCAGACTTTCGGTTTTGATTCGGCCCTGACCTCGGCCACGGAGGCTATCGACAAGATTCACACGACGGCCCAGGCCCATCACCGGGTTATGATTGTCGAGGTTATGGGGCGGTATGCCGGATGGCTGGCGCTGGCTTCGGGAATAGCCGGTGGCGGCGATTTAATATTAATCCCCGAAATTCCTTATCATCTGGATGTCATTTGCGATAAGATAAAAGAACGCAATATGTCGGGGCGCAATTTCAGTATTATTGTCATCGGCGAAGGAGCGAAACCGAGCGGCGGCGAAATGGTGGTCAGCCGGATAGTGGCTACCAGTCCCGATAAAATCCGCTTGGGGGGGATTTCCAATCAACTGGCATCCCAGATAGAGGGCCTCACCCGTTTGGAAACCCGTGTTACCATACTGGGGCATCTCCTTCGGGGCGGGACGCCGACTGCGTTTGATCGTATCCTGGCCAGCCGTTTTGGAACCGAAGCGGCTCATCTGGCGGCGCGCAGGGAATATGGACGAATGGTGGCACTTCAGAACGGCAACATCAGCAGTATTGCCATTTCGGAAGTGGCGGGGAAATTCCGGAAAGTCACCAAAGAATCTCCTCTTTTGAGAACGGCCATATCCCTGGGAACCTGTCTGGGGGTGGATGACAGGGAAATACTCGAAGGCGATGCCATTGTCGAGGATACCACGGCCGGGAAAATAGTCGATTAGTAAGACTTGTCTTGATTCCGAAACGCCGGTAAGGTTTATATGCCGGCGTTTTTTTTGTCTGCCGATTTTGATCTTTGCTTTTGGGTTCGGCAAAGCAATTGACTTTTGATTCTCCTGATACTATTTTCAGCGGGTATTTTAGGACGGTAAAACCGTTAAGGGAAAGGAACGTTCATGTCTGACAAGATGCTGGCGGCCCTGAAAACGAAAGCCGCCGCCGGCGCCGAACTGGCCGAAGTACCTGTACCCCGACCGGGCGCCAACGAAGTTTTAATAAAGGTGCGGGCCTGCTCGATTTGCGGGACCGATAAGCATATTTATCTTTGGGATAAATGGGCCCAATCACGGATTAAGCCGCCCATGATATTCGGCCATGAATGCAGCGGTGAGGTAATCGAGATCGGCTCCAATGTAAAAAGCATAAAAGTCGGCGATTTTATTTCTGCGGAGACGCATATTCCCTGCGGTCACTGTTATCTTTGCAAAACCGGGGATATGCATCTGTGCCTGAATTTGAGTATTCTGGGAGTCGATATCAACGGCATTTTTGCCGAGTATGCCGTTATCCCGGAGATTTGCTGCTGGAAAAATGACAAGTCGATGCCGGCGGAAATCGCCTGCATTCTGGAACCGTTCGGCAACGCCGTATATACTGTCATGGAAAGCCATGTTTCGGCCAAGAAAATCGCGATTATCGGCGACGGCCCGATTGCGGCTTTCGCCTGCGGTATCGCCAAAGCCGTGGGGGCTTCGAAAATATATAATCTGGGCATGGTTCCTTTCAATCTGGACATCTGCCGAAATATGGGCGCGCAAATCAGTATTAATGTCAGGACGGAAAAGGACTACCGGAAGAGAATTATTGAAGAAACGGGCGGCGGGGTCGATGTGGTTTTGGATTTGGCCGGGAATAAAGCGGCGGTTGAGGACGGCTTTGCGATTCTGCGGCGCATGGGGACATTCACGGCGTTCGGAATTCCGGCCGAGCCGTTCGAATTTGATTATGCCCGGAATATCGTTTTCAAGGGCGCCAAAATAATCGGCATTAACGGCCGTAAGATGTTCGAGACCTGGTACCAGGGGCAGAACCTGTTGCAGAGCGGGCAGATCGATTTGTCCCCGGTAATCTCGCATCAGTTTGGTTTCAATGATATCATATCGGCCTTCGAGTTGGCCTGCCGGGGCGAGAAGCCGACCTCGAAAATAGTATTGCGGATGCCCCGGGCCATGTAACATTGAATATTCCGTACGGAGAATCAGGTCCGCTACGGGGAAATAAATGGTAATATTCAGCAACTAAATACAGGGATAAAGCGATGTCGCATATCGGTGATTACAATAACAGGGCAAAGAATTTTACCTGGGCCGAGGCGGAAAAGGAATTGGGTTATGGTCCGGGGAATAACATTAATATCGGCGAGTATTGCACCGACCGAATTTGCCGGATGGGGAAAGGAAATAAAACGGCATTGATTTGGGAGGGGTTCGGGGATCAATCCCGGGTGTATACTTTCAATGACATGAGGCTTCTCACGAATACGATCGCGCATTACCTGACGACCCTGGGTTTAAAAAGCGGCGAGCGGATTTGTCTTTTCATGGATAAGGTTCCGGAATTGTATTTTGGATTTCTGGGGATATTAAAGATGGGCGGGATCGCGCAGCCGCTTTTTTCGGCCTTTGGTCCGGAATCACTATTAACCCGACTGGAAGACGCGCAGACTTCGGCAATAATAACGCAAAAGAAACATGTCGCCAAGGTACGGAACATTATCAATGTTCTGCCCCATTTGCGGCATATTATTGTCGTCGATGACGACGGCAGCAAACCTTTGCGGGAACGGGAAGTGGCCTTCCACATGGATAAGGCGGAGCGGGTGGAGAACTTTGCGGTATATCCTTCCCAGGCCGAGACCCCTTCGGTGCTTCATTATACTTCGGGAACCACCGGCAAGCCTAAAGGGGCGCAACATGTTCACTATTCCCTGATTGCCCAATTCATGACGACTCGTTATGTTCTGGATTTGCGGGATGATGATATCTATTGGTGCACGGCCGACCCCGGCTGGGTGACCGGGACTTCGTACGGGATTATCGGTCCCTGGTCCAGTGGAGTGACCCAATGCGTGCTGGATTCGGGATTCCGGGCCGACGCCTGGTACAAATTTATCGAGAAGCATAAAGTGACGATGTGGTATTCGGCGCCGACGGCCATCCGGTCGCTGATGAAGGAAGGAACGGCCTTGGTGCGGAAGTTCGATACCTCATCACTGCGGCATCTCTGCTCGGTGGGCGAACCGCTGAATGCCGAGGCTGTTATCTGGTCCAAAGAGGCTTTCGGCAAGCCGTTTTATGATACTTACTGGCAGACGGAAACCGGGAGTATCATGATTTCCAATTACCCGGGGATGAATGTCAAACCGGGTTCGATGGGACGGCCTTTTCCGGGGATTACCGCTACGGTACTTGATCTAAAAACATATGAGCCGCTGGATCGCACGGGGGTGGTCGGGCTGATTGCCTTTCGACCCAACTGGCCGTCCATGATACGGACTTACTGGAATAACGAGTCCACGTATAAGAGTAAATTCAAAAATGGCTGGTATATCAGCGGTGATAGGGCCAGTATCGACGAAGAAGGTTATTACTGGTTTGTCGGCCGTGATGATGATGTGATAAATACCGGTGGACATCTGGTGGGGCCATTCGAGATAGAATCGGCGCTCCTGGAACATGAAGCCGTGGCCGAATCGGCCGTGGTGGGCAAGCCGGATCCGGTTAATATGGAGGTGGTTAAGGCCTTTATTGCCCTTAAGCCGGGCTTTACGGCATCCAAAGACCTGAATCTCGATATCATGAATTTCGTGAGGAAACGTCTGTCACCTCTGGCCATGCCGCAGGAGATCGAGTTTGTCGATTCCCTGCCCAAAACGCGAAGCGGCAAGATTATGCGTCGACTTTTACGGGCCAAGGAATGGGGTGAGGAAATCGGTGATACTTCGACCCTGGAAAACGATTGATAACAAATAAAGGAGACGGCTATGTCAGACGTCAAGAACGTTGTCCTGAATTACGTTAAGAAAGAGTATCTTGAGGAAGATGATGATCGGGAAATCACTTTTGAAACGCCGCTCATATCCGGAGGAATTGTCGATTCGTTTTCGATGGTATCGCTTCTGGTTTTCCTGGAAAACAAGTACAACATAAAAATCCCGCCCGATGAGGCCACGCCGGAGGCGTTCGATACCGTCAATAATATCGCGGTTCTATTAAAAAGATACAAAGTGGAATAGGTGATTTATGGCATTCAGTCAGGATATCCGGGCTATTTACCAGAAGGAACTGGAGACGATTCGGGAGAGCGGCATCTTCAAGGAAGAGAGAATAATATGCGCCCCCCAGAGTTCTGAAATTGAGGTGGAGTTTCCCGTTGGCTCCAGCCACAAGAAGGTAATTAATATGTGCGCCAACAACTACCTGGGGCTGTCGTCGCATCCCGATGTGGTTGAGGCCGCGCGCAAGGGATTGGAACACCGGGGCTACGGGATGTCCTCGGTTCGCTTCATCTGCGGCACCCAGGACATTCATAAGGAACTGGAAAAGAAGTTGACGGCTTTCCTGGGCACGGAGGATACTATTTTATTTCCTTCCTGCATGGATGCCAACGCCGGGGTTTTCGAAGCGGTCTTGACGCCGGAAGATGTCATGATTTCGGACCGCCTGGTGCATGCCTCGATAGTCGATGGGATGCGGCTATGCAAAGCGCAGACGGATACTTTCAAGCATTCCGATATGGGGCATCTGGAAGAGAAACTCCAATTGCATCAAAAGGCCCGGGTGAAATTGATTATCACCGACGGGTCATTTTCGATGGACGGCGACCTGGCCAAACTGGATAAGATTGTGGAGTTGGCCGAGAAATACAATGCCATGGTTTTTGTCGATGATTCCCATGCCACCGGGTTTATCGGCAAGACCGGCCGCGGCACTCATGAACATTGCGGCGTGGTGGGGAAAATCGATATTATCACGACGACCTTGGGCAAGGCCCTGGGGGGAGCCTCGGGCGGCTGTGTCTCCGGGCGGCGGGAAATAGTCGAGATGTGCCGTCAGAAGGCGCGGCCGTATCTTTTTTCCAATACGATTCCGCCGGTGGTGGTCTCCGGGGCCAACCGCGTTCTGGATATTATCAGCAAAACGACCGAACGGCGCGACAAACTGGAAAAGAACACGGAATTCTGGAGGAAAGGGCTGACCGAAGCCGGGCTGATAATTAAGGAAGGCGAAACGCCCATTGTTCCGGTGATGTTATTCAATGCCAAATTATCACAGGACTTCTCGCGGGAGCTTTATGAGCATGGCATATATGCGGTGGGCTTTTTCTTCCCGGTTGTACCCAAAGGCCAGGCCCGTATTCGCACCCAATTATCGGCGGCCCATGAGAGACATCATCTGGAAAAGGCTCTCGAGGCTTTTACCAGGGCGGGAAAGAAATTCGACATTCTGCATAAGACCAAGCAGGAGATTATCGATAAATTCGGCATGTAAGCCCGACCTTAAGGCCACCTTCAAAAGAAGGTGGCCTTTTTTGTTTTTTATCCCTAAATTTGTGATATAATACGGGGCGGTAATCGAGAACTGCTCCAGGCGGAATAAAGTCGATAATTTCAAGGTGTGAGAATGTATCAACGAATTAAGTACGATTTTAATCAGGAACTGCTCAAAATACGCGAAGCGGGATTGTACAAGGAAGAGCGTATTCTCCTGTCGGACCAAAAAGCCAACATAAAAGTGAGTTTCCCGGCCGGTTCGGACCCGCACGAAGTTTTGAATTTTTGCGCCAATAATTATCTCGGCCTGGCCAATCACCCGCGGATAATCGAGGCCGCACAAAGGGCGTTGGCAAACTACGGTTACGGGCTGGCCTCGGTCCGCTTTATATGCGGGACACAGGATTTGCATAAGTCACTGGAGCGGAGAATATCGGCCTTCTATCAGACGGAAGACACCATTTTGTATTCCTCCTGTTTCGATGCCAATGGAGGACTATTTGAAGCTTTATTGGGGCCCGAGGATGCTGTCATTACCGATTCTTTGAATCATGCCAGTATTATCGATGGCATTCGTCTCTGCAAAGCCAAGCGCTTTATTTACGGGCATGCCGACATGAACTCCCTGGAAAACACCCTGAAGCAGGCCCGGGAAGGGATGGATATCTGGGATGGTTCCGGATTGGGCAAGGAGCCGGTACCCATCAGGAATATCCTGATTGCCACGGACGGCGTCTTTTCCATGGACGGGGATATTGCCAGTCTTAAGCGGATTCTGGAACTGGCGGCGGAATACTGCGCCATGGTAATGGTGGATGATTCCCACGCCACCGGGGTTTTGGGCGAACGGGGCCGAGGCTCGCTTGAGTATAATAATGTGATGGGCAGGATTGATATTATTACTTCCACTCTGGGCAAGGCCATGGGGGGTGCTTCGGGAGGATTCACTACCGGGCGCAAGGAGATTATCGCCATCTTGAGGCAGAAATCCCGGCCTTATCTCTTTTCCAATACTTTGCCGCCGGTTATTGTCGCGGCCGGAATCGCGGCTTTTGATCTTCTCGATGAAACCGATTCGTTGCGGAAAAAACTGATGGACAATACACAGTATTTTCGCCGGGAAATGGCCAGGCTGGGCCTGAATATTATAGAGGGAGCGCATCCCATTGTCCCGGTCATGTTATACAACGCCAAACTGGCGCAGGACATGGCGCGGGATTTGTATTTTGAGGGGATATATGTGATCGGGTTCTGTTTTCCCGTGGTCCCCAAAGGGGAAGCCCGCATCAGGGTTCAGATTTCGGCAGGGCATGAGAAGGCGCATCTGGAAAAGGCCATCGCGGCATTCGCCAAGATAGGGGAGAAATATAATATACTTGGTAAAAATAAAGACCAGATAATAACTACATATGGAGTGTAGGAGGAATTATGCCGGACTTTATGATGGCCATGACGATTAACCCGCAGGCCAAAAGACCCCGAACGACCCTGTCAACGGACATCAGCGAGTCTTTTGAGGTATTCAAGGTTCACAATATCAAGGTCAACCATTTGTATGCGACGATGGGACGATACGATTTCGTGGCGGTCTTTCAAGCGCAGGATCAAACCCAGGCTTTTCGGGTGGCTTCAGAAATCAATAATGGAGGAATTCTGGAGACGGAGACCTGGCCGATTATTCCCTATGAGGAATTTACCCGGCTGTTGGCGTAGGGTGGGTTATTTTTTAAGTCATCAGACGAATTTTGCCATAATGCTCATTCCCAATAATCGACCCGCCGTGGCGGTGTAACTACTTTCGGATGAGGTACCAGACTTTCGAAGGGCAGGCGGGGATTATCTGCCCCCATGGTTTTCGTGAACCTGTTGGGTTAGGCGCAGAACGGGGACCGGAACTTCATGGATTTTAATTATTCCTGGCCCCGGTCGATCTTCCGCTTTAAGGTAATAACCTGTTCTTTAAGTTCCGGATATCGGGAAGCCGCGGCGGCAAATAAAGAGTCAGCTTCTAAACGGTATTTTTCGAAGCCGGAATAGTGGTACATCCGATAATAAAGATATCCTGCTTTATACAAGACGCTGAAATCACGAAAGTATAAATCCGTCATTTTGTTTACGGTGTTCTCGCACGGCTCCAGTTGCTTGCCAAGTAAGAAGTACTCCGCCTTTAAATAGAGACCCGGTTTATTCCAGGGGTATTTCTCGAGGAACCGCTTCAGATGAATCATGCCGCTGTCCAGGCGTCGGGCGCCAAAATAATCGGCGGCGAGTTCATAATCGGTTTTTGCATAGCCGGAATAATTTCCCTGCAGCAGGCCGTGGTTCAGGCGAACCAGACTGACTCGGGAGTAGGCCAGGATTTGCTGGAAAATTTCCTCGGAGCCGGCCAACTGGCCGTAGGAGGCGAAGGCTTCGTCCCAGTTGGAGGGGTCCACGGCCAGATGGGTGAAGGGATAGCGGCGGAACAGGTCCGGTTCTTTTTCCGCCAGCCCGAACATATAAATAAAAGCCGGCAGTTGGTTATCGATCGTCAGGGCGGAAGCGAAGGGGCCGATTAGGAGTGCTCTTTCTCCCAGACATTCGGCAACATCGCGATTGGTTTCTTTCAGGGTATAACTGCGATTTGTGAACCAGTCAAAAATCATAAGACTCTGGTTTCCGATAAATAAAACGGTCAAGACAATCAGAATGATATTGCGGTAAAAGACTATTTTCAAAAAAGCCCGCCGGAAATAAAGGGCCGCCGCTGTCAGAATTAAAGCCAGCGGAAAGGCAACCCAGATCATTTTGAAAGCCAAACCGGCATCCTGGTAATCAATCTCGCGGTAATAAGTCATGATGGCCTGTTCGGCGAAGTACCACAGAACAGCCAGGATCGCCAGGCGCCGAAACCAGCCGGGGAAGCGGATTTCGGACATATCGAATTTGGAGGAAAAGGCAAAGGCCACCAGGCCGGCCAATGGCGGGAGAAGGAATAATTGATACCGCAAGGGACGATGATTGGGGAGGGCCAGGATAAAATAGCCGGCCATAAACCAGATGAGGCAGAAAAGCAAGGGGAGGTTATTTTTCAGGAATTCTTTGATAGCGGGTCTCAAAAAAAGGATAAGAAGCGATAAGACACCCAATATAAAGAGGAAGAACTGCAAATTAACCAGCATGGAGCCGCCGCCGAAAGTCAGACATTGTTCGACAAAACGCAGGGGAGATTGGAGAGACTCGGGGAAACCGTACATGCCGACAGTTTGTTCGGTCAGATACTTGTAGACAGACTGAATTTCAGTACCAAAGAAAAGGACAGCCAGGAGTATTAATCCGGATAGAAACGAAATCAGAATCAGCCCCAATGATTTTATATAATCATTTCTTTTTTCGATCAACAGGCAAATGCCGAGAGGAAAAATCAGGATAAAGCCGAAGAGTTTTCCCATCAAGACGGCAATCGCACATAGGAGTCCCAGGATTGCCGGCGTAAAGCGGAAGGAAGATTTCCGGCAGAATAAGTAGAAGAGAAGCCCGCCGATGAATATCAGGCCGTTTTCCAGGAAGGGGTATCGGCCATAAACGAATAAAAGGAAGTTGGGAATTAATAAGAGTGCTGCAATATATCCGCCATGGCGGGATTTTTTTCCGATGCCCCATATAAAAAACCCCAGGCCGGCCAAATTGAGAAAAATGGCCGAGAGATTGGCGCTGATGCGGGAGACGCCCAGGAAAAAGAATGACAGCCAGGAGGTCAGCGACGAAAGAGAATATTTGAAGACAATCCAGCGGGGATAATCGAATATATCCCAGGCGCCGAATAAGACGGCGTTGCGGGCAAACCAGGTGACATTGTAAGGATCGGTTATCAAGTCGCGACTGGCGGCTTTAAACTGGAGAGGCGGATCGCAATCCAGATAGAGAAAACGGAGGATAAGATATACCGCGAGTATGACTCCGATAATGAGGGGAGTGGGATATTTGCGCCATTGTTCGCTCATCATCATATTCCCAATAATCGAATTAATTATTCGCCGAATCAAATAATAAATAAAAAAGCGGCAATGGGCAATCGCTCGGGGAATAGGACATTAATTTATAATCAGGCCAGGCGGGTTCCGTTGGGGACCGGCCGCTCGGGAATGGCCAGAACCACGACACCGTCCTCGAGAATAAAACCGGTGGTCAAGACTTCGGAGATAAAGGGGCCGATACGCCGGGGCGGAAAATTACAAACGCAAATGACCTGGCGTCCCAGAAGTTCCGGTTTGGAATAAAATTTGGTAAACTGGGCGCTGGAAGATTTGATGCCCGCTACGCCCAGGTCGACTTTCAATTTAAAGGCCGGCTTGCGGGCCTCGGGGAAGTCTTCGATGTCCACAATGGTGCCGACGCGAATCTCGATCTTTTCAAAATCTTCCCAGGTGATAGTTGTCCCGGATTCGGCCATGATTATTCCTTTTCCCCCGGGCCTGTCATTGCCTTAACGCCGGCACTATCGTAGTCCATATATTTAAACCATTCCAGGAGTTTATCGGAGTCTTTGGCGGTGGGGACATAGTAATAGTATTGGCCGGTGCCGTTAAGGGTGATAACGCTGTCCTCGATGGCTTTCAACGACCAGTATTCTCCCAGCGGAGTCACCGTGGGTTCGGCGGGATTAAACAGGGTGGGGACAATTTCGAGGTCCTCCCGGGCTTCGGCGAGAAGATCGGGGGCCATAAATATCTCGAATAATTCCGGGGCTCTGATAAGCCGGATATTGGGGCTGAAAACGGTTCCTTTATTGGAGGAATGGATTCGGGCCGCCCGACAATAGACGGTATAATTGTCATTCCAGGCGGTGAAAACGAAAGCGAAGGAATGGCGATTGGTATTGATGGGGATGCCCACGATATATCCGCCGGGCGCCCGCTGTCGTCCTGTCCCCAATGACCACTCCTGGAGACAGGCGGCCACGCTCGCGGAATCCGCCACCCGCATATTATAAGGCTCGACCAATTCGATATTTTCTATTTTCTGCATTTCCTGCCAGGTTCCGTTGGGCGTAAGAGTCCTCAAAGAATTATCGCTTTTCCGGATAATTTCCACAGGTTTTTCATTATAACTGATGAGGATACTATCCTGGCCGTTGATGCATGTGTATGTAAAGGTCGTCAGTTTGGTTTGCCGGTCCTGATCGGTGTTAATAATAATGTCTTCTCCGGCGTACAGGTCTTTGGCCTCAATCAGGCAGGAGTGCGTGGAAGTATCAAAAATGGCGATCCCCCGAGTATTAAGATTCAGGGAATCCCCCCAGATCGTCAGTCTCTGCAAGACGCAGGCGATTTTATTGTCGTAGCGCTGGAATAACAGGGAAAATTTACCGGTCCTGACCAATTGACAATCCTGATTGGCCCAGACTCCGTAATAATGTTCCGTCAGGGGAGACGGGGCTTTCTTTTCAGTACATGAATCAGTGAATATAACCAGGATTAACAGGGATAATCCAAGGATGGGATTTAGATAACCGGTCGGTTTTTTAAACATTTATCAATAACTCCGAATCTTTTACTTTTACGTGCCTGCCTAACTAAGGGAATGCTTCGGCCCCGGTCAATTGTTTTTTTTGCCCGGCCGGCCAAAAGAGTTTTAAATAGATTTTGTCTAAGGGCGATTCCGGTAGTCCTCAGCCAATTGTTTAATTTCATTTATGGATGTAGCGGCGTAACGATTTATGACCAGAGATTTATCAAAGAGATTTTCCGCCTCCTGGAGAAAGCGCTGGTTATTGGTCAGCAGGTAAGCCTCGTATCTTTGAATCCCCGCGGTCAGGTATAATGAGAAATCATCGGGATAATAAGAGATAAGTCGATCGTAAGTTTCAAAAGCCTGGCGATAGGCTCCCTTGGTATAGAGCAGATTTGAGAGTAAAACGAGCCCGGATTTATTTTTGGGATACTTATCCATAAAACTTTGGAGATATTTAAGGCAGCTGTCGGCCTGGGCGTGATGATAAAACCAAATTGCCTTTTCGAAATCAGTCGGATTATAGGTTCGGCCCCATTCGGCCAATATGGAATCATCGAGACGGACAATTCTGATTTGAATTTCGCGAATCCAGTAACTGGTTATCCAGTTAACCCGGGATAAAAGGGGATATTTGGCGGCGGCCGATTCCCAATTGCTGATATCGACCGCCAGGTGTGTCAGGGGTTGTTTTTCAAAAAGATCGGGTTCAGTTTGAGCCAGGCCGAACATATAAATAAACGACTTCAGGTTATTGTCTATGGTCAGGCTTTGGGCATAGGGCCCTATGACGACGGCCTCGGGGGCCAGAATCTGGGCCAGGTCTTCATTGGCTTCTTTCAAGGCATGGGGCGTTTGGGAAAGCCAGTCGTAAGTCCATTGGGTTTGATTAAGGACAAATATCAGAGCCAAAACCCAGAGGACGACATGGACAGCGCCGGCCAGGGCCGAAATACGGCGGCGATAGAAATATATTATTCCTGCCATAATAAGTCCCGCCGGAAGGACATACCAGACTGTCCGAGCGATTTCGGTTTCCTTGTTGGTAAGCCCCAGTATGCTGACGGCGTTTTGGGTAAGGAAATACCAGCAGGCCAAAATCAGGAGAAGGACGGTAATCCATCGGGGGGGGGTCGACAAGGAAGGTTTCGATTCGGCCATATAAGTTCCGGCCAGAACGGCCAGAGGCATGATGAGGAATAGCTCATAGCGCAAGGGCCGGTAATTCATAATCATCAGCAGGGCCATGCCGGTAAAAAACCATCCCAGGCAGAAAAGATGCATACGGCGCCGAAGCGGCGATGGCGTAGTTTGAGAGCGATTCAGGATGGCGCCAAGACCGCAGATAAAGAGCAGGGCCAGGAAAAAGGGTGTATAATAAAAAAGCCGGGCTTCGGCGCCAAAAGAAATCATTTGCTCGAAAAATCTTTGGGGCGATGTCAGCGCCTCCGGGAAACCGTACATACCGGTCGTCTGTTCGGAGAAATAAGCCATGATTTTTTCAAGGTGACCGCCGTGGAATATCCAAAGCAAAGCGGCGATAGAAACCAGGGCGGTAAGCGCGAAGAGGATCAGGTTTCGAAATCGCGCCCGAGAGGATTCCCCGTAAATGGCAATTGCCGAAGGGACGATCAGAATCAAGCCGAAGAGTTTGCCGGACAAAATTGCCAGGGCGAGCAGGGGACCGGACAGAAGAATGGTGGTCGATAAAGAGCGATTCCATATGGTAATAAAAAACAGAAGACCGCTGATAAAGATCAATCCATTTTCAAGGAAAGGGTAACGGCCGTAGACCATCAGCGGCATATGGCATAATAACAAGGCCGCGGTTATGAAGCCTCCCCGGCGCGAGATACGGCCGGCGGCCAGGGCGGCCAGGATAAGACCGCCGGTGCTTAATATGACGGCCGAAAAATTGACGGCCAGGCGCGAGACGCCCAGGGCCAGAAACGCCAAGTAGCCGGTAAAAGAAGTTATCGAGTATTTAAATATAATCCAACGAGGATAATCGAAAATATCCCAATCGCCGAAAAGGACGGCGTTACGGGCGAACCAGACGACATTGTAGGGGTCGGTTAATAAATCCTGGCTGGTGTCGCTGAAAAAAAGGGGAGGGTCGATATCCAGATCATAGAAACGGAAGAGTAATCCGGCGATGATAAAAATTCCGGAGACCGAATAAATATATAAGTCACCTTTTTTAAGGTTTTTCCAAAAGGGCATGTCTCAAGATAATCTTTGGAAAAAGTTAGGCAACAATTAGAAGATAAATTCCGGCAGGTATTCGGGAATAAAAGGAGAGCCGCTTTCAGGACATGATATTATATTGGCAACATAGATATGGAATTAAATGAAGATTATATCCTGGCTAATTGCTGTTGTCCGCAGATGGGGGATTTAATAACCGGTTATTATAGCCAGGAGCGTTTTATAAAAGTCCACCGTTCCGACTGCCCCAATTTGGCCAAAGCCGATCCTCAAAGGCTGGTAAAATTGGATTGGAAAGATATTCTGATGGAGAAGAGCGCCGAGGTTGATCCGGATATGGAGGAACTGGATGAAATTGACCGGGCCATCCTGGCGCACCACGACGAATACGGATTCGATTATACCCTGGTCGTGGCCGAAATGCTGGGCGTTGCGACCGAAGTTGTTTTTGCGCGACATAAGAAACTCCGGGATATGGGACTTTTGGCCAGGGTGGAACCACGGATGATTCAATACCGCAAGGGAATCGTTAAAGGCAAATGGATAAAACACCGCAATCATACTTACTATGAATTGACTGATAAGGGAAGAAGATTATTGAAGCGACAGGGGGAAGGGCAATAATCCTTCTTTTGTCACGGATTACTATTTCGGAAATTATCCCGCCAAAATCGCCTTTCCGACCTTCAATCCCAGTTCATGGCATTTTTTCAGGTCGTCATGGGTCGGGACATAATTAACGCTTATACCGGGATCGACCATGGCCACCTTTATTTCTTCCAGGGCTTCGGTCAGGATTTTGCCGGCGGCATCATTCCAGCCGTAGGAACTGAAAACTGTCCCGATTTTATTTCGGGGGAGAAGCCCTTTCATATAGGTAATAAAATCCCCCATTTGAGGCAGAATGCCTTTGTTCAGAACCGGGGAGCCAAGAATAATGGCCCGGGTATCGAGTATTTCCGTGATGACGTCACTGCGGTGATTATAGCGCAAATCGCATAATTTCGCCGAGACGCCGGCCTCAACCAGGCCGCCGACAATGGCATTGGCCATTTTGGAAGTGCTTCCCCACATGGTGTCGTATACGACAACGGCCTTTTTCAGACTTTCCTGATTGGCCCAGAAGCGATACCATTTCAGGACTTCCGGAATGTTTTTGCGCCATATCACGCCATGGTCAACGGCCAATAGTTGCAGGTTGAGTTTTCTCTCATCGATTTTTTCAATGAATTTCTTCATGGCGTTGGAGACGCCGTTGAAAATATTGGCATAATATTTAGCGGTCTGCCATTTCAATTCACCCATTTCAACCTGGTCGTCAAAGCGCTCGGATGTCGCCAGATGCTGGCCGAAAATATCATTGGAGATAAGGAGTCCATCCTGCGGAATATAAGAGACCATGCTTTCCGGCCAGTGAAGCATGGGTGAACCGATAAACTCGATGGTTTTGCCGCCGATATCCAATCCCGCCTCTTTATCGACAATTTCAAAGGGCCAATCGTTATTGTGGAAATGGGCATTAAGGGTTTCCATTCCTTTGCGGGTCACAAAGAGCTTTTCGGGTTTGACGATTTTCATAACCTCGGGCAGTGCCCCGGTATGGTCCATCTCGGAATGATTGGATACGATATAATCGATTTTTTCCGGCTCTATGACCTGTTTAAGATTATGAATAAATTTCGATGTGTAATCGCTTTTGACAGTATCAAACAGAACGGTTTTTTCGGCGCCTTTCACGAGATAGGCGTTGTAAGTCGAGCCCTTTTCGGTTTCGTAACCGTGGAAATCGCGCAGGTTCCAGTCGACCACGCCGACCCACCAGATATCTTTTTTTATTTCAAAGGGGCGCATCGTCTCTCCTAATTTGGCTGATCGGGAATGAATTTGTGGAATATGTTTGCCCGGTCAGTATTATTCATTGTCGCTACCTGAAATTAGTTTTCCCTTATTTCGGGGCGGCGAAGCTGTCATAATCTTTGGCCAGGGTGGCATAGGTCAGATTGGAAACGACCAGAGTGTCGGGACTGCCCGAACGCCGAATATAATAGCGGTTCACTTTTTCTCCCGGGGGAACGGCCGCAAATTCTATTGATTGTGATTCCCCATTAATGGGATTGACCCTAACCACCAGGGACCAATTCTCGAAATCGACTTTGCCATTATCGGAGGCATTGACCAAATCGACGGCCCGGAGATCACAAACCTGACTTAGGAAAACCGTCAGCGGCTGGGCAGCGGGTTCGAAACCTTTCATTACCGGCTCTTTGACGAACTCCCACCTGTTTTGGTCGTGACGAATGAGGCGATAACTTTTATCGGGATAAATGATTTCTACGTCGCGGAGAGAATCGCGGTCGAATTTAAAGACGGTTTTATCGATCCATTGGGCCCGTGTCATATGGAAGGCAAATGAGAGCGCCGGCGGCGCCAGATAGACCTCGTCGGATTCCGGTTTTCTGATATAGGCGGCGGTCATTTCGGGATTAAGACGACCGACATAAACCTGGGCCAGAAGCGATTCCCCGGCATAAAAGGAAACCAGGTTTCCGGTTTCATTATCGACCATGAAATCTTTCTGGCGGGCCGGGTTATCGGAGAAGACATTGCCGACGGCCAGAGTACAAACGCGCGACAAGATGTTTTCCACGGCGTATTGGTCGGCCCGATGAGGAGATTCGCCGTCCAAATGCCATATCCCATCGAGTTTAACCAGGTTCAATTTTTCGCCGAGGGGCGCGGTGGTAATACGGTCAATTCGGGAGCAATCCAGTTTCAGGAAATCGGACTTTATCGGACCGGCCAGTTTCTTTTTTTCCAGGCTGCTCTGCAGCCACCAGGCGGCGAGCAGAATTACCAAAACGGCGGCCGGAATAGCCAATCGTCTCATGCGGCCTCCTTTTTCCGCAAGGCGCGTTTGACTTGCCAGCGTACCAGGCCGAAGATGACAATGGCCAGGGGCATGGCCAGGATATTGACGTACTTCAGGAGATTCCTGGTGGCGTCGGAAACAGGTTCCAAAGTTCTGATGGTATTGGCCCGGGAACGGATGGAAATAAGTCCTTTATCCTGCGTTAACCAGTCGGCCAGATTCAACAGAAATATAAAGCCGGCCTGATTGCGGCGGAATTCATCGGTGACAAAAGAACCGCATCCGACTGCGACCAGATTTGTCACATCCAGCGAGAGATCATTATATTGAGGCAGGGGCGTCGTTGAAGCGGTATCCGGACCAACATACTGCGGGATGTTATCCCGGGAAAATTGACTGGTGAACTTGCCTGTCAGGACGGCCGCCAGGGGGAGGTTTTTTTGGTTAAAATCCGACTGGATATACTGTTTTTCCGGAGAGATATCGATGGGTACCATTCTGGTGCCGGAATATTCGGATGTAGACAGGATTATCTCGCGGGTGATATTTTCCGGGACGGGGACGTTAACGTCCAGGGGCGAGGCGAAAAGCAGGTCCAGGGAATTCAGGTCTTTAACCACGGGATTGGTCTGGCTGAAATTGGCGACCTTGATAAAATAGGGGTACTGGGCCAGGCTTTGAACCTGATAGGCGCCCATCTGGCGCATAACGGGGATGACATTACACTGCATGTCGATGGCCAGGCTGTTCTGATAAGCGATGCCATACCCGATTAAAAGGGAATCCAGACCGATATCTATCGGAGTAACCATTGATTGTCGCATATCAACCTCGAAACGATCGAGAAGGAAGGCCACCTTGCCGCCCCGCATGATAAACTGGTCGATAAGATAAAGTTCCCACGGGCTCAATTTCCCTTTAGGCGAGACAACAAACAGGGCGGATAAGTTAGGAGGCAGATTGCGAAGGTTATCCAGGTCCATGAATTGAACCTGGTATTCCTGTTGCAGAACACCGAAGGCGGCACTCAATCCCTGGGACATATCGGGTTCACCGTTGCCGATGGTAAAACCGATAAAAGGGGTTTGGGATACGGTCAGTTTTTTTATGGCCCGGGAGAGATCGTATTCCAGATTTTCCGTATTTTCGATAAAGGGGAGGACTTCCTGTTTATCGCCATATATCAGAACCAATCCTTTATAGGCTTTGATAAACTCGGTTTTGTCGTTGCGGAAGACATTGAACTGGATGGGAGGGACGCGATATCCCATGGCTTCCTGCTCTTTATTGGTTTTAACCGGGTCGATAAATTCATAACCCAGTTTGCCATTGGAGTACGCCCGGTAGTCATCGAGAAGGTCTTTCAAATAGCGGGCATCGCCGTTGTGGGGCGAAGGGAGATCTTCGGAGATATAGGCCCGAACCGTCAGGCGATCGGAGAGTCCTTCGACCAATCCGCGGGAAGCGTCGGACAGGGAATAGATATTGTCGTCGGTCAGGTCGGCGCGCGAAAACAAGTTGAGAGAGATAAGGTTTATGATAACGAGGATGGCGCCGGTAATAATTATCAGCATCAGCGCCGCCGAACGGGTTTTAATTTCTTTGGCCATATTATTTCCACTTCCTGCTTTCCAGAACCTGGGAAGTCAAAAATAAAAAGAAAAACATCATGGACAGATAATAGATTATGTCGCGGGAATCGATAACGCCCCGGGCCAGGTTGCCGAAGTGATAATCGGTGGAAAGAAGTTCCAGCAGGTTGGCGATAAAATGGGGCATGAAAAAAACCACTTTATCCAGAATGTAAAAGACGAAAATAATCACGAAGGCCAGAATAAAGGCGATGATCTGATTCTGGGTCAAACTCGAAGTAAAAATCCCGATGGCCAGGTAAACGCCAACCATCAGAATCAATCCCAGATATCCGCCCATGGTGGCCCCGAAATCGGGGTTGCCTACGGAGGCGATGGTAATGTAATGTATCCCGGTTAAAATCAGGGTTATGGCAATCAGGGCGTAGGCCGCCAGGAATTTACCCATGACCAATTGCCATTCTTTAAGCGGCATGGTCAAAAGCAGTTCGATGGTCCCGACCCTTTTTTCCTCCGACAGGAGCCTCATGGAAACAGCCGGGATAAAAAATAAGAGGATAAAACGAATAATGCCGAATAGTTGCCGCAGGTCGGCCGTATTCGCCAGGAAAAGAGAGGTGGTGAATTGCCACCCGGCAATGAGCAGGAAAAGAGTGATGACGACATAGGCGACCGGGGAGTCAAAATACGATTTCAATTCTTTGCGGGCCAATATCAATATTTGCGACATGGCTTACCCCTCCTTCCGCGTCAGTTGCCGGAAGACATCCTCAAGCGAGGTTTCTTCGCGCTTCATCTCCAGGAGAACCGAATCCGTTTGGGTACAAAGACGGAAAATATCTTCGCGAGGATCCACCCCCTTGACTGTTTCCAGGCTGATCCGGGAAAGATTTTCGGTGACGGGCGAATTTTGAAGAAGGCGGTCGATGCCGGCCACCCGGATTACTTTTTCGAGAAAATCGGGGATGTTATTTTTTATCTCGATAAAAATCTTGCCTTTGCCCTCGAACGAGGTACGCAAATCCGACGGTGTGCCATCGGCCACGATTTGGCCCTCATGGATAATCAGGACTTTATTACAGGTGGCCTCGACTTCGGGAAGAATGTGAGAGCAGATAATAATGGTTTTCAGTTTTCCCAGTTCTTTGATAAGATTTCGGATTTCGATAATCTGGTTGGGATCCAGGCCGACGGTGGGCTCGTCGAGGATTAAAATATCGGGGTTATGGACCATAGCCTGGGCCAGTCCCACCCGTTGGCGATACCCTTTGGAAAGTTCGCCGATATTCTTATGTTTGACTTCATCCAGGCCGCAGATTCCCATAACTTCTTTTATCTGGTGGCCGTTTTGTTGTCCGGGATGCTTCCGCATATCGAACATAAAGCGGAGATAATCGACGACATTTAATTCCAGATAAAGGGGTGTGTTTTCGGGCAGGTATCCGATTTTGCGGCGTACCTGGAGGGCCTCGGTAAGGACATCATGGCCGTCCACGGTAACCACCCCGGTGGTGGCGGCCAGATAACAGGTGATAATGCGGACCGTTGTGGATTTGCCGGCGCCGTTGGGGCCGAGGAATCCCACCACTGATCCCTTATCCACCTCGAAGGAGATATTATTTACGGCCAGGGAGGAACCGTAATACTTGGTTAGATTCTTTACTGAAATCATAAGTTTTTATTGTTTTTTTGTCGCCAATATTAGGGTTTATCCGGCATTTGTCAATATGATGATTATTTATACGCTTGACCGGAAATCGACGTTCCTTAAAAAAGAAAGGCCAATGTTAATCATTGGCCTGATTACCGGGATATTCGAACTCTTAATAAGCCATTAATTCCCTGGCAGTTTGAACCACTTTATCGGTTTGGGGAAGACAGATCCTGTCGCCGTCATTGCCGTAGGCCACCCGGGCATCCTGGGCCGTCATGACCCTCACGGGGGCGTCGAGAAAATCGAATAATTTATCGCCGATATAAGCCGCGATGGTCGGACCGACCCCGCCATGAAAGCGGTCTTCGGCGACGACTATTATACGGGAACAATCTTTGACGGTTTTTTCAATCGTTTCCCAATCGATCGGTTTGACGGTGCGCAGATCCACTACTCTGGCTTTGATGCCGCTTTCTTCCAGGAGCCGGGCGGCTTTCAGGCACATGGGCAAAGTGATGCCGTAACTAATCAGGGCAATATCGTGGCTGGTTTCGTTATAGACTTTTGCTTTGCCAAACGGAATCAGGTCGTCTATGGCCGGATATTTAGCTTTAATATCCAGACCTTCCCAATTGGGGCGATTATAAAGGGCTACCGCTTCGCAGAATAAAACCGGGTTGCCGCAGGTGAAGGCCGTGCGCAACAAGCCAGCGGCGTCGGCGGCATTGGAAGGAATGACGACGTCGAGACCGGGAATATTGATGTACGTCCCGAGGTTGGCTTCGGAATGCCACATGGCCCCGGCACCCTGTTTATATCCGCCGTAAGAAGTGCGAATAATCATCGGCAATTTAAAATGGGTATTGGAACGCTGATAACAGGTCGCGATGCGATCCTTAATTTGTTGATAGCAGGGTGACATATAATC